>Ga0214921_10000057_pt1 | contig 202294 bp, 245 predicted proteins | sample LL1505_MetaG_FD_177992 | JGI IMG/M metagenome (GOLD analysis project Ga0214921, IMG submission 177992) | Freshwater microbial communities from Lake Lanier, Atlanta, Georgia, United States - LL-1505 | ecosystem: Environmental > Aquatic > Freshwater > Lake | place: USA: Georgia | collected... | reverse complement strand
TTACTTCTTATATCGACATTATACAGGCATACCTTTAGGTTGCAAGCGAAATCTTTTATTTTTTTTATTTTTTTTAGAGAATATATTATTCTTTATTTTTTGGCATAGCATTTGCTAGGGTCATTTAACGTAAGTCCTTATCCCATAAGAGTTTATGACAACTTTTGCGGCCATAACTCGTCGTAAAGTCTTACGCCACAACACTTTAGGGCAAGAGGGGGTTTTTTCGTTTTATATCAAGGGGTTTAGAAAATCGCCGTACCTCGCGGGTGGTGCAAAAACAATAAGGACCACCATACGTAATTGGCCAGTTTATTAGCCAGTTTCCCCATAATAATCTTTCACAAATAATTTTTTATACTGATACAAGCATCAACAATGACCCTAAGACACCTGTTCTAAAAAATAATTGGCCGGACATATTACAATTGGCCAGTTTCCACCAATTAACAGTCAACCCTGCACCATCTTTTATTTATCTACAGATTACTTACTATATATTAGCCGAATTCCCCTAGTATCTATAAACATTATATCCATAGAAATAAGGAGCAGTCGGAACAGGACTATAAACTGGATAAACCGGATAAATTACTGTTTGAACAGGTACTATTTTAGTATTTACTACAGGCTGATAAACCACTGTTGGAACATAGCTAATAGAATTTTGTTGAACATAAGACCATGATATTGCTGGTTGAAACTGCTGAACAGGAACATAAACTGGCTGAACATTTCTTGCTCTTATCCATTCACATCCATAAATGTTATTTCCAGCACAACAAAACAATCCACAAACTAACAGCATAAAAATTTTCATGATTAATCTCCTAAAGGTATTTTTGACTTCATGTCACCTTATTATAACGGCCAACCCCCATAAAACAACAACGGCCACGACTAAAAGTTATTAATCGTGACCGCTGTTCCGCCCTTCAATTATTTATCTGCTAAATTTCAACTAATAGCAGTAGCTGTAGTATCTTTTGAGCTATTAATTTCCTTAATCTTCTTTGGACGGCCCCTGCTCTTCTTCAATGCCAACTTTCTTCGTTGGCGTCTTACCATTGCTGTACTAATAGTTTCGCCCGTCATCTTGCTCAATGATGATGCTAGTCCTTCATCACATAATAGAGTATGATTATTGTTAATATAGTCTAGTTCCGCATTTGTCCACTTTTTATAGTTGGCCATAAATCGCTCCTATCTTTTAATTTGTTGACAATCTCGCTCCAAAACATACTATAATAAGGTTTGATCAGTTTAGAGCAAGGAAAAAAATATGATAGATCACAATTTTGAACCAGACACTGTTGCTGATAGCGTATTATTCGTTAGAGCCTCTGGATCTATTAATGACGATATTATTAATGATTTATTATTAGACAACGGAAAGAGCATAGCAGAACTATTACATGACCAAGAAAAAGACAACAAATCCGACTGAATTACCAAATGGCGTTAGCACAGAAGAATTTCTATTAGTATTAGAAAATATTAGCAAAAGATTAGCCCATAAATTCAGATTCGCCTACCATAGCGTAGATGATATGAAGCAACAAGCTGCTATTTTTGCATTGGAAGGTCTTAAAAATTATGACAAAAAAAGACCGTTAGAAAACTTCCTTTGGACCCATGTTCGTAATCGTCTCTTTAATTATAAAAGAAATAACTATCAAAGGCCCGACAAACCCTGTCACTCTTGTCCTTTCTTCGACAAAGGTTGCAAGGTTAGTATTAATCAATGTGAAAAATTTACCAATAAAGATGACTGTGAATTATATGCAGCATGGGCAAAAAGAAATGAGGCCAAAAAGAATATTATTCAACCAGGATACATTGAAAGTAACACATCATTTTCGCCGTCAACAACTATTGAGCCACTATTAGAAAATAAAGAACTAATTAAATTCTTAGACTCTAATATTCAGACCGAATATAGAGAAATTTATTTAAAACTCAAACACGGCCTCAAAATAAATAAGGGTGATCTTAAAAAACTTCAAAATCATATCACTAAACTAATGGAGGACAACAATTGGAAAACAATGCTCCCAGAAAAAGAGGACAACTAAGCCTTGATGAAGAAAAATACATAAGAGATAATTACACATCGTCCTCCCTGCAACAAATTGCTGACTATCTTAATAGAACAGTTGGTCCAGTACAACGATATGTTAATGAAAATCAATTGTCTGTTATTAATAGCAGTAATGATAATCAGATACTTAGCCAGAAACTTCATACTAAAACGTTTTGGCCAGAAATTACTCGTCAGTTTGATAGTGATAGCGGCGAATTAGAATACTTTGAAAGCACATGGATTAATCTGGTCAAGCAGTTTAGAGAAGACGTTCTTCCGGCCGAAGAACTTCAGATCAAACAGTTTATAACTATTGATATTCTTATTAACCGAAGCATGAAAGAGCGAAAACGTCACATTAGCGAAACTGAAAAGCTTCAACGAATGGTGGATGAAATTTATGCTAAACCAGAAGTTGAAAGAGACATACCCAAATTAGCCAACTTGGAAACTCAACTCAGCTTTGCAAGAAATAGTATCGCAAATTATACTAATGAATATACCAAATTGCTTAACGAACAGCAAAAAATAAGCAAAGATCTTAAGGCCACCAGAGAGCAACGAATCAAAAGAATTGAAGATGGAAAAAGCAGTTGGACAGGACTAATACGAATGCTAGAGGATGAAGAGATAAGAGAAAAAGAAGGACGAGAAATGGAGATTCTCAGCATGGCAGCAGGGAAGGTTAAGCAGAAACTTTATGATTATCATAATTATCAGGACGGCACAGTAGACAAACCATTCTTAAACTCAGAGAGTGTTAATAACAATGAGTAAAACAGCAATTATTACGGGCATAACTGGCCAAGACGGAAGTTATCTGGCAGAAAGTCTTTTACAAAAAGGATACGGAGTTGTTGGATTATACCGACGAACCAGTTCAGTGAATTTTGAACGTATTAAAAACATAGTTAATCATCCACGATTGATACTGGAAGAATTTGATCTTACTGATCCTAGTGACTGTACAGATATGATAACCAAGCATCGCCCCAAAGAATTTTATAATCTGGCGGCCCAGAGTCATGTGGCCACAAGTTTTAAACAGCCAACCACCACATTTGAAATTGATGCTGTGGGAGTAATTAACATCTTAGAAAATATTAGAAAATTTAGCAGCACAACACGATTTTATCAAGCAAGTACCAGCGAAATGTTTGGGCGAAATTATTCAATTGACTCTGATGGTAATAAATATCAAAACGAAGAAACATCCCTTTTACCACAAAGTCCATACGCTGTAGCCAAACTTGCTAGTCACCGAATGGTTCAAATATATAGGGAAGCTTATAATTTATATGCTTGTAGCGGCATACTATTTAATCATGAAAGTCCTCGTCGTGGCGAAAACTTTGTTACGCGAAAAATAACCAAATATATTGGGCGACTAGTTAATAACAAACTAGAACCTAACGAAAAACTAAAACTTGGAAATATTAATGCAGTAAGAGACTGGGGACATGCTAAAGATTATGTTGAAGCTATGAGATTAATGTTATCTCAAGATAAAGCTGATGATTTTGTTATAAGTACCGGACAATGCCAAAGTGTTGAAAACTTCTTAATAGAATCATTTTCCTTTGTTAATAAAGATTATAGGGACTATGTGATAATTGATCCGTCTCTTTATAGACCGGCTGAAGTTGAATATCTTAAAGGGGATTGTAGTAAAGCTAAAAAGGTTCTAAATTGGATTCCTAAAATTACATTTCAACAACTAGTTCATGATATGGTTAGTTCTGATATTGAACTATGTGGTCATGGTTAGGAATTTTAATGATCCAGAATATAAAAAATGGAGAAACAAAATTTATGCAAGAGACCACCATACTTGTCAGTGGCCAGGATGTTCTAGTAAGAAAAAATTGAATGCTCATCATATTCGTCGCTGGGCAGATTGTCCGGGACTACGATTCGAAGTTGATAATGGAATAACCTTATGCAAAGATCATCATAAAATGATTACTGGTGTAGAAACTTATTATGAGGCCGTTTTTTACAATATTATAAAACAGAATAAAAAATATGATAAATAATACTTATAATAATTTTACCATTATAGTAGATACACGAGAACAACAACCGTGGATCTTTGATAATTACGCTAAGGCTCATAAGAAGCTAGATACTGGAGACTATAGTATTGAAGGCTTGGAGCATATACTAACCATCGAAAGAAAAAAAAGTTCCAGTGAATTTGCAACAAATATTGTTGAGAGTAGATTCAAAGATGTTGTGATGCGCTTGAGCCAATTTAAATATTCATTTTTATTATTAGAATTTGATCTTGAAGATCTATTAGTATATCCAGAAAGAAGTACCGTACCCAAAAGAATGTGGGACAAAGTTAAAATCACTCCAGCATTTCTTATTAAGCATATTTTAGAGCTACAACTAAACCATAATATTAAAGTTATATTTTGTGGCAATGCTAATAGTGCAGAAAAAATAGCAGAGTTTATTCTAAAAAAAATACATTATGTAGAAATGGTAAAAAAGTCAGATGAGTGAATCTAAAAATAGAATATCATTTGATGATGCTTGGTTAGATCTGGGCGATATAAATAAAATAAAATTAACAAAGAATGTGATGATTAATAGATCAGAGAGAGATATTGAACTTCCTGATTTGCATTTAATGAAAGTTTTAAAAGATCCAAAGTATATTGGAAGCATGGTGAAGCTTTTATTCAATATTGAATTACATCCTATGCAAATTTTAATATTACAAGAGTTTTGGATACGACCATTTCCAATGTATATCGCTAGTCGCGGTTGGGGTAAGTCATTCCTATTAGCTTTATATTGTGTTATAAAATGCACATTTTGTCCTGGTACTAAAATTGTAGTAGTTGGTGCTGCGTTTCGTCAAAGTAAAATCATCTTTGAATATATGGAAACTATTTGGCGTAGTAGTCCTATATTAAGAAGTATTTTTAATGGTAATGATGATGGTCCGCGACGAGATGTTGATAGATGTACTATAAGATTAGGAGACAGTTGGACAATTGCTATTCCCATGGGAGATGGAAGCAAGATCAGAGGTTTACGCGCACACATTATTATTGCTGACGAATTTGCATCTATATCGTCAGATATTTATGAAACAGTAGTGTCTGGATTCGCTGCGGTATCTGCCAGCCCTATTCAAAATGTTAAAGAAGAAGCTAAAAAACAAGCAATGATTGAAGCAGGAATATGGAATGAAGAACTTGAAGTACTAAATACTAAAATGGGTAATCAAGCAATAATTAGTGGAACAGCAGATTATGATTTTAAACACTTTGCTAGTTATTGGAAAAGATACAAAGCAATAATAGAAAGCAAAGGAGAAAAGAGAAAACTTGAAGATATATTTAAAGGAGAAGTTCCTGATAGCTTTAATTGGAAAGACTATAGTATCATTCGTATTCCTTATGAGCTTATTCCAAAAGGATTTATGGATGACAAGCAAGTAAGTCGTGCTAAGGCTACCATACATACTGGTATCTATAATATGGAGTATGCCGCTTGTTTTGTGAAAGATAGCGAAGGATTCTTTAGACGAAGTTTAATTGAAAGCTGTGTGGTATCAAATACTCAAATTTTGATTGATGGAAAACCTGTAATGTTTGATGCTATCACAAGAGGAGATGCTAATAAAGAATATGTATATGGTATCGATCCTGCGAGTGAACAAGATAATTTTAGTATAGTTATATTAGAAGTAAATCCTACGCATTCCAAGATCGTGTATTGCTGGACTACTAATAGAGCTAATTTTAAAGAGCGTCAAAAAACTGGATTAATAACGGAACATGATTTCTATGGTTTCTGTACTCGTAAAATTAGAAATCTAATGAAAACCTTTAAGCCAATTAAAATAGGAATGGATGCTCAAGGTGGTGGTGTCGCTATTGAAGAATCACTACACGACCCAAATAAGCTCGAAGAGGGAGAGGTTTTAATTTGGCCGACAATAGATGATAAAAGCAAAGACACAGACGATCAGCCAGGATTACATATTTTAGAATTGATTCAGTTTGCAAAAGCAGAATGGACAAGTCAAGCTAACCACGGTTTAAGAAAAGACCTAGAGGATAAAGCGTTATTATTTCCAGCATTTGATAATTTAACCTTGGGACTAGCTATTGAAAGAGAAGGCAAGAGTATATTAGAAGCAGATCTTAATCCCTTATATGATAGCGTAAGTGAATGTATTTTAGAAATAGAAGAATTAAAAAATGAATTGACAACAATAGTTATGTCACAAACTAGTCAAGGCCCAAATGCTAGAGATCGATGGGATACCCCAGAAACTAAGCTTGGCCATGGTAAAAAAGGAAGACTAAGAAAAGACCGATATAGTTCTTTAATAATAGCAAATATGTTAGCTAGACAACTTAATAAAGCCTTAAAACCAGTTGATTATGATATAATAGGAGCCAATGCTAAGGATTCAGTTAAAAATAACGGAAATATGTATAAAGGACCAGAATGGTTCGTTAACGGAGCAAATGATGACGTATATACAGGAATTTATAGATAAAGTGTATTACTAATCTAGTAATTTCTTTACAATCCCATTACATTAGAATTAAAAATTATGGCCAATAAAAAAAGAACAAAAGAGGAAGTACTAGGAACATCCAACACTGCACCACCAGAAGCTTATGTAACATGGGGGGACGATTTATCTAGCAAACAAGAAGCCTTAAAAATTGCTGGAGCATCACTAGATGAATTTACTCTGGTAGAAAGAGCAACTGCCGCAGGAGGAAGAAGATATAGTCTTGATTTTTCTAGTTTAGACGGTCTTACTGGAAGTCGCCCAGGATTAACAAAAGACGATTACTATACATTTAGACCACAAGAAGCTCCTCCTAACGAGATCAAAATGATCTTGCAAAGAGCAGAAAGAGTTTACCAAAGAGTAGGCTTAGTAAAAAATGTAATAGATCTTATGGGTGATTTTGCTAGTCAAGGAATACGATTAGTTCATAGAAATAAAAGAATAGAAAGATTTTATAGAAGATGGTTTAAAAAAATAAATGGCAAGGATCGTAGTGAAAGATTTCTTAATAATCTTTATAAGAGTGGCAATCTAGTTATAGATAGACGAACAGCAAAGATAAGTATAAAAGTTGCTGATAAACTATATAAAGCCCTTGGAACAGCAGATATGCAGCTGAATGATCTGCCAGAGGTTACTGTAGAAAAAAGAGAAATCCCATGGAAGTATACTTTTATAGATCCTATTTGCGTAGAGGTATCAGCAGGAGCACTTTCTTCTTTTTTAAATGAAAATGATAAAACATATGAATTAATTCTACCAGCAACATTACGTAGAATTATCAATAATCCTAAAACAGAAAATGAGAAAAAAGTTGTTAATAGTTTGCCATCGCAAATAATTGAAGCTGCTAAAAATAAAAAACCATATCCTCTTGATCATGATAAGACATTAGTGTTCCACTACAAAAAAGACGATTGGCAAGCGTGGGCATATCCTATGATTTATGCAATCATGGACGATATAACAGTTGTGGAAAAGCTTAAATTAGCTGATATGGCGGCTCTTGATGGCGCTATTAGTAATATTAGAATTTTTAAATTAGGAAGCTTAGAACACAAGATTGCTCCAACAAAAGCGGCAACATCCAAGCTTGCCCAAATTCTTGGTAATAACGTTGGTGGAGGAACTATGGATTTGATTTGGGGACCAGATATTGAATTAATGGAAAGTAATACTAATGTTCATAATTTCTTGGGAGAAGGTAAATATATTCCACACCTTAATGCAATATATGCTGGTTTGGGCATTCCACCGACATTAACTGGAACATTTGGTGCAGCAGGGACAACAAATAACTTTATTAGCTTAAAGACACTAACTCAAAGACTGCAGTATGGTAGAGATAGATTAATAGAATTCTGGGAAGAAGAAATTGCTATTGTTCAGAAGGCTATGGGTTTTAAATTTCCAGCTAAAATTGAATTTGATAGAATGGATCTTAGTAATGAAGATACCGAGAAAGCTTTATTAGTTCAATTAGCAGATCGTAATCTTATTAGTGATGAATTATTACAAACTCGATTTGGCTTTGATCCTGACATGGAGAAGAGCAGGCTCAATAGAGAAAGTCGAGAAAGAGATAGCAATAGAATGGTTGCTAAATCCGGTCCATGGTTTGATCCTCAGTTTGAGAATTCATTAAAGAAAATAGCATTACAAACAGGAGTCGTTGCCCCAAGTCAGGTTGGTTTAGAATTAGATAAGAAAAAAGGTGGGGAAAAATCTGCATTAGAAATGAAGGTTCCATCAACTCCATTTGGTGGAGGAGCACCACAACCCAAAGATTCCTCGCTACCAAAACAGCCTGGAGCTGGTCGCCCAAAATTATCTAAAGATAGTGAAAAAAGACAAACCAAAAAGTTCTCTCCTCAAACTGGTGCAAAGCTATCACTATGGGCTTCTGGAGCACAAGATAAAATAAGTGAAATAATTAATCCAATAATATTAGAGTTTTTCCAGAAGAAGAACCTAAGAAGCTTGAGTCATTTAGAATCACAAAAACTAGAAGATATTAAAACCAATATATTATTATCTATTAGTCCATTTTCTTCAATAGGAGAAGACTCAATCACCGGCCACTTAGCATCTGCACAAGATAATAGTACTAATCTTAATCAATACTATATGTGGTTAAAAGCATTACAGTCAGATCTTGGCAGAGAATTATCTGTCGATGAAACTAAACAAGCAAAAGCCTCTTTTTATTCTATGGTGTATAACGAAATAGATAACTAACCAAAATAAAAGGTTAAATAATATGAAAATATATGAGCAAGAAAAACTTGATGGATTAGAGGAGTCTCTTAAGGCCTCTGCTTCTATATCATATGCTTGTGTTGTTGAGCCATATGGCGGCTCCAAAAAAGATTCAAAATACTTTAAAAGCATAGCGTCGTTTGATGATGAAGATTTATATTATGTTCAATCTATTTTAGTTTCGTCATCCTGGAATAAAAATGATGATATTTTTGACAAAGTAGAAGTATGGAATGCTAAAAATACTCCAGAGCATAAACCTACTAATCTTGAACATGACGAACACTCTATTATCGGTCATATTGTTTCTAATTGGCCCATCACAGAAGATGGTATTTTAATTGATGAAAATACTCCAATAGAGAATCTTCCTGAGAAATATCATATTTTAACAGGATCAGTTATATATAGGGGTTTTAGCGACGAAGATTTACGCGAAAGATCCATGAAATTAATATCAGAAATAGAAGACGGAACTAAATATGTTAGTATGGAATGTTTTTTTAAGGGATTTGATTATGGTCTACTAGATAATAGTACTGGTCAATATCATGTTCTTGGACGCAATGAAGATACAGCATATTTAACAAAATTTTTAAGATCTTATGGGGGAGTCGGAGAACACGAGAACTATAAAATTGGTCGAGTTTTAAGAAATATAACCTTTACAGGTAAGGGTTTTGTGAACAGACCAGCTAATGAAGATAGTGTTATTTTTTCTAAAAATATAATAGTTCCAGTAAATACAGTTACTAGTAATGATAATATTGAAGAAAAAAATGAAGAAATTGTCAATTCAGGTGTATTTAATTTTCAATCCAATATACAATCGGAGACTTTAATTATGAGTTCAGCTAATACAGAAGTAGAGATGGAAACAAAAGAAGTTCCAACAGTAGCAGAAGTAGCAGTAGAAACAGCAACAGAAGAAGTTCAAGTTGCTGAAGTAAATGCTGCTGAATTAACATCCAAAATTGAAGAGCTAACTGTTGCTAATCAGGCACTTCAAGCTGAAATTGAACAAATCAAATCAGAAGCAGCTAAAAAGACCGAAGAGCAGATGAAAAAAGAAGAAGATATGATGAAGAAATCTAAGGCTGAATTAGAAGCTGCTCTTACAACTATCGCAGAATACGTTGCTAAAGAAGAGGCTATGATGAAGAAAGAAAAGAAGATGAAAAGAATGGCCAATTTAATTGAGGCTGGCATTGATAGTGAATCAGCCGAAGCAACAGTTGACAAATTCGAAAGTTTGGATGATGAGGCTTTTGAAGCCATGACTTCACTTTTTGCTGGTAAGTTACCACCTTGGTTAGAGAAGTTCAAAAAGAAAGATGACAAAGCTATGATGATGCGCAAAACAGCATCAGAAGAAGCTGTCGTTGAAGCAGATCCATCGGTATTAGAAACAGCCGAGGTTGAAGCTAATATTAATCTAGGTGTTGGCAGTAGCGATGTAGAATCTGCACTAGAATCAACTAGAGCAGCATTGGTCGAATTTGTATCAAGTAAACTAGGCAAGAAAAACTAATAAGTAATAACCAACTAAATACGGAGAAATTACAATGGCTCTAAAACCAGATCGTATCGAACTTTTAACTGACGTTTCATTCTTCATGACATCTATCCCAGCTGGTTCAACTTATGTTGAGCGTGGTGGTGTTGCTAGTGTTGTAACAGCTACTAGCGGCGTTGGCGTTTCAATGGATGATGGCAATGCTGTCGTAGCATATGCTGCTGTTGCTTCTGGCGCTAAGCCAGTAGGCATTCTACTAAATGATGTTGTTAATCTTGATCTAACAAGACAACATATCAATTGGCACAAAGACGAAACACAAGTTGGTGGAAAGGTAACCCTACTTCGAGTAGGTCAAGTAACCACAAATCAACTAGTTGCAGGCACAACACCATCTGCTGGTGCTGATGCTTATGTTGGTGTCAGCGGTCTAATTGGAACAAGCTCAACTAACGCTGTTAAGATTGGCCAGTTCCTAAGTGCCAAAGACGCCGACGGTTATGCCAAAGTATCAGTTAACCTATAATTCATTTTTAAATAAAGGGAGAAAAACACATGTCAGCTAAAACCGAAAGATTTCAGCCAACACCAGAATTAACAGACCTTCTAATGCGTTCTGGTTCGGCCAACAGAGAGACCGCTCTTGCTGCTAATGCAGAATTTGCAAAAGCTCTTGAGCTTCCTCTTCGTAAGGGTATTCTTAGTGGCGATGTTCTTGATGGTATCTTCGAGCCAATCCAATTAGCTCAAAGTGCTACTCCAGAATTCCCACTCGATTTCTTAGCTCCAGGCACAGAAAAAGACTTCGTTGCCTATACAATCCCAAATCATGGCTACATTCCAGAGCGCCATGTTGAAGGCGATTACGTCATGGTTCCAACCTATGACGTTGGTGCTAGTATCGACTATCTTCTAAAGTATGCTCGTGACGCCCGCTGGGACGTTGTTGGTCGTGCTATGGAAGTTCTCGAAGCTTCTTTCGTAAAGAAGATGAATGATGATGGTTGGCACACACTACTTGCTGCTGGTGTTGATCGCAATATCGTAGTATATGATAGTGATGCTAATGCTAGTCAGTTCACAAAGCGTTTAGTGAGTCTCATGAAAACTGTTATGCGTCGTAACGGTGGTGGTAACAGCACATCAAACAATAGAGGCTTACTAACTGATCTTTACGTTAGTCCAGAGGCCATGGAAGATATTCGTAACTGGGGTATCGATCAAGTTGACGAAGTAACACGCAGAGAAATCTATACTGCCAATGATGGCGCTATCAATAGAGTATTCGGCGTTAACCTTCACGACCTTGACGAACTAGGTGTTGGTCAACAGTATCAACTATTCTACAGTTCTGCTTCTGGTGGCCTGGGTGCCTCAATGCCAGGAGGCAAGACTGAGATTGTAGTTGGTCTTGATCAACGCAAGAGAGACAGTTTCATAATGCCAATTCGTCAAGAAGTTCAAATCTTTGAAGACGAAACACTACATCGTCAGAAGAGAGCCGGTTTCTACGGCTGGGCAGAGCTTGGCTTTGCTGTTCTTGATAATCGTAGAGTACTTGTTGGCGCTCTCTAATTATTAAACTGGTTCTAATAACCAAAATAAGAAAGGCTGGCCTCGCGGCTGGCCTTTTTTATTAGGTGTATTACTTATTGTACCACTAACACTAATGGGTAAATACTATGGCAGCAAGTAAATATGATTTTGCTATAGAGCAAGGTACATCATTTAAAATTAGTCTAGTTTATAAAGATTCTAATGGAAATCCTATAAATTTAACTAATTGGTGTGCCCGATTAATCTGGAAAACCAATACTAATGCTTCTCAAACTTTTAGCTCTAAAAATACAGATTATAGTTTATATAAATTTACTATAGATGGAGTTAATGGCAAATTAACTCTTATGATTCCCGCATCAGTCACTAATACTTATACTTTTAGTATGGCTAAATATGATTTAGAATTACAAAGCCCAGATGATTTATATGCTAGTGGAGGAAAATATACTATAAGATTATTGTTTGGAACAATATCTTTTGTTAAACGATTTAGTCAATCTTTAAACCAACTAGTGTGCTAAATGAGTGATTTTATACTTGAAATTTTAGAGCCAGTAGCTAATACTATTGAGATAGAAACAAGCATATTAGATACTGTTACTGATAATATAACAGTTGAACATCAATATAATAACACTATTAACATAGTTAATACTGAAAAAATATTAGCTAGTGATTTGCCTTATGGATATCCTATAGAAAATACTATCGGAGATCTTCCTTATACTAGAGTTAGTGGCTTAACAGATTATGTCGATCAGTCATCAACCACTTCTATGCAAAATCATATTTTACAATACCATATAACTCTTGTTGGGCCTGCTCTTATTGACGGAGGAAGCCCCTAATGCCTGCACAAAGCCATTTGATTCAAGTAAGAAGAGGATCATCTAGTGAATGGATGTTAATAAATCCTATTTTGTCTATTGGAGAACTTGGATTTGAAATAGATACTAATAAGCTCAAAATAGGTAATGGTAGTGATACTTGGAATAATCTAAAATATATAGGATCTTCAGAAAATGTTCTTGAGGTTAAAAACAATACTGGCTATGCTATTAATAAAGGACAGGCTGTTTATATATCTGGATATGATTCTGTTAGTAATTTGCCTTATGTTGGACTATATATTGCAAACAATACTTTAAATGAAAAAAAATTTTTAGGATTATCATCGTCATATATTCCTAATGGATCTTCAGGATATGTAATATTATTTGGGGTTTTATCTGGAATAGACACTACTGGAAATATAAGCAATTTGGCTATCGGAAATGAATCATGGTCTAATGGAGATATATTATATGTAAATAGATATGACTATGGAAAGCTGACAAATGTTAAACCCAAATATAATATTATTTTAGTTGGTTTGATATTATACAGCAACATTAACGGAAGCATATTAACTAGGCCATTTATAAATCCAAAATTAAAAGAATTAAATGGAATAGACATTGATAATGAAAAAAATACAGACTTATTAAAATATGATAGTTCCTCGTCTATGTGGACCAATTCTGGTAGTATTGATGGAGGAATTATTTAATAAAATATAGGTGTATATAGTTTTAATCTCTCTCTCTTAAGGAATATTAATAATGGCTAATACTATCAGAATTAAAAGAAGACCATCAAGCGGATCAGCTGGCGCCCCATCATCAGCATCGTTATACAATGGTGAATTAGCCTTTAATGAAAATGATAATATATTATATTATGCTTACGGCAGCGGAACCGGTGGCGTATCTCAGTCTGTTCCTGCTATTGGTGGTAGCGGAGCATATTCATTAAGAGGTGGAACTAACGCCACTGGTACCTGGCCAATAGCAATAACAGGAAATGCTGGCACAGTAACTAGTGGAGTTTATACTAGTAGAACTATCACTCCTGGAAGCGGCTTAGCTGGGTCAGCGGCTCTTGATCTTAGTACTGATAGAACATTTAATATTGGACAAGGTGATGGGATAAGCGTTAGTGCTGATAGCATTGCTGTTGATAGTACTGTTATTAGAACAACAGGAGCACAGAGAATGGCGGGTTTTAAATCATTTGATGGCAATGCAGAATTTGGAACAGGATACCAATCAGGATTTAGACTTGGAGACCAACTTGGACCTGGAGCTAGTGGAGCAGGATTATTTGATGGACTTGCTACTCCAATTGCTGCAGAGTATTGGCTTGGATCAGATAGTATAATTCATTATGCTTATGGCGGAGGAACATTAGCTAGTCCCAGAATAGCAGTAAGAGAGGATAGTGGCAATGTTGGTATTGGAATTTCAACTCCTTCGGCAAAACTTCATGTTAATGGCAGCGGAATCTTTGCTAGCGGATTAAATATAGCTAATCAAACAGCTAGCACAATCGCAAGTTTTGACGCTAATAAAAATGTTACATCGTTATCTACAGCTACATATCCATCATTAACAGAATTAGCATATGTAAAAGGTGTTACTAGTGCTATTCAGACACAAATAGATGGTAAAGTATCTACTAGTGATAGTACTGTTGTTAGAACCACAGGAAATCAAACTGTAAATGGAAGAAAAACTTTTGGCGACAGAATAAATATATCTCATACTGGGTCTTTTAGTAATATTCCATCTTTGAGTATTGGTGGCGGTGGAGATAACTATTTTGATTATTATACTGGTCAACAAGGTGTATCTTCTGGATATTTTTTAGCAGGATTACACGGTGACACGTCATCTGCTCCATTCAGAATAACTTTTGATCTTGTTGGAGTAGCTGCTATAACTAATGGAGAATGGAGAGCATCCACAATCGCTGTAGATAAAGGTGGTACTGGAGCAACAACATTAACAGCTAACAATATTCTTGTTGGTAATGGAACTAGCGCAATATCAGCTCCTTATAGTGTTGAAACAACATTAACTGGCGGATCATCAGCATTACCAAGAGCTGATGCTGTTAAAACATATGTTGATAATGCTATAGTCAGTGGTATAGCAATTAATGACGCTATGATTTTCAAAGGAACAATAGATTGTTCAGCCAATCCCAACTATCCGGCTGCTGATAGAGGTTGGGTATATAAAATTAGCGTTGCTGGTAGAATTGGTGGAGCTTCTGGTCCAGTAGTAGAGGTTAATGATACAATAATTTGTGGAACAGACAGCACTGCCGCTGGCACTCACGCATCCGTTGGTAGTAATTGGAATATTCTTCAAACTAATATTGTTGACTCTAGTATTCTTGTTACTGGTCCAGCTAGTGCTACTAGTGGTAATTTTGCTATGTTTGATGGAACAACAGGCAAGATTGTTAAGGATAGTTCTTTAAATTCTAGTAGTTTTGCTACTGCAAGTCATACTCACGGGAATATAAGTAATGTTGGAGCTATCGGATCAAATGCTAATTTGCCAATCATAACAACAACAGCAGGAGCTTTAACTACGGGTAGTTTCGGTACTACAGCCAATACTTTCTGTCAAGGCAATGATAGTAGAATAGGTCTTACTACCAATACCTTAACTGTGAATAATGGAGGGGCCGGAACAGCATCTTCGTTCACCTTTAATGGAAATACTGCTCAAACAATATCTTACAATAGTATTGGGGCCCCGTCAATAAGTGGAACTAATGCTACAGGAACATGGGGAATTAGTATAAATGGAAATGCTGCTACAGTAACAAGTGGGGTTTACACATCAAGAACGCTTACTGCCGGAAGCGGATTGGTTGGTGGAGGAGACTTAAGTTCTGATAAGATTTTTGATATTGGACAAGGTGATGGTATTAGTGTAACAGCAGATACAATAGCAGTTGATTCTACAGTAGTTAGAACAACAGGTAATCAGACACTAGGAGGTACTCTAACGGTTAATGGTGGCACTATTACAGTTAGTGGTGTTACTCTAGATACAACAGAATTAGGTAGAATTGATGGAATTACAACTGTTGGAACAGTACAGGCAAATAAGGTTGTAACTGCAGACGCTAATAGAGATGTTAGTAATTTTAGAAATGTTAGTATTGGAGGAAATCTTACCGTTACTGGTACTGGGTTAGTAGCCAGCAATATCAATGATTTTAATACTGCTGTAAGAACTAACCGTTTGGATCAGATGGCGGTACCGACAGCTTCTGTTTCAATGAATAGTCAAGCTTTAACCAATGTGTTAGATCCGACCAATCCCCAAGATGCTGCAACAAAAGCTTATGTTGATGCTGCACGAAGCGGCCTTGATGTGAAGCAAAGTGTTAGAGTTGCCACCACAGCCAATATAACTCTGTCTGGAACTCAAACTATTGACGGTGTTGTTTTAAGTGCCGGAGATAGAGTTCTTGTTAAAGACCAAAGTACCGGTAGTCAAAATGGTATTTATGTTGTTGCCGCAGGAGCTTGGAGCAGAGCAACAGATGCTGATCTTGATGCTGAAGTTACTGCTGGCATGTTTACTTTTGTAGCAGAAGGTACAACCAATGCTGATAGCGGTTGGGTATTAACAACTAATGATTCTATCACATTAGGAACCACAGCGTTGGCGTTTGCTCAATTTAGCGGTGCTGGTCAAATTACTGCTGGTTCTGGTTTAACTAAGTCCGGTAATACTCTTGGATTAGCAACAGCTTATGGAGATACTGTAAATCCTTATGGAAGTAAAACTGCTAATACTGTTTTGGCTGCTCCTAATGGAAGCTCTGGTGCTCCATCTTTTCGAGCTTTAGTATCTAGTGACATACCACAACTAGGTAGTATAACAAATGCTGGCGCTATCGGCTCAACAGCCAACTTGCCAATTATAACAACAACTGCTGGAGCATTAACAACAGGAAACTTTGGATCAACAGCTAATACTTTCTGCCAGGGTAATGATAGTAGGCTAAGCGATACTAGAAATACTACTAATTCTATCACTATTAATAATGGTGGTGCTGGTGATAGTTCCAGTTTCACATTTAATGGTAGTGCAGCAAGAACCATTTCTTATAACAGTATTGGATCTCCTTCCATAAGCGGAACTAATGCTACTGGAACATGGAATATAAGCATTAGTGGAAATGCTGCTACAGTAACCAGTGGAGTGTATACATCTGGTTCATATGCTGATCCAACATGGATAAGTAGTTTAGCTAAATCTAAGGTAGGATTAAGCAATGTTACTAATGATGCTCAAATTAAAAAGCTAGCATCTTCAACTAATGGCAATATTCCGATATGGAATGGAACAACAGGAGATGCTTTATCTGATGGATATAGCGTACAAACCACTCTATCTAGTAGCTCTACTGCTATTCCTAGGGCAGATGCTGTTATAACTTATGTTGATAGTTTATTAGCTGCTAATGATGCTATGATTTTTAAAGGTACTATTGGAGGAGGTACGCCAGGAACTCTTCCAACAGGAACAATCAGTGCTGGTTGGACCTATAGGGTGGTTGCAACAGGAACATATGCTGGTGTGGTTTGCGAAATTGGAGATTTAATTATAGGTGTTGCTGATGCTGCTGGTAATGTAAATAGTACCTGGACTGTTGCTCAAACCAATATTGATGGGGCTGTTGTGGGACCAGCTTCATCAACAGATAATGCTTTAGCAGTATATAATGGAGCTACTGGCAAACTCATTAAAAATTCATCTTTTGTTCCAACAACAGTTGGTGGAAATCTTATCAATTTAACTAATCCTTCAGCAATTACTTTTCCAAAAATAAACGCAGATAATACGGTATCTACAGAAAGTAATTCTACTTATAGAACATCATTAGGAGCTACTACTGTTGGTTCTAATTTCTTCACACTAACTAATCCTAGTGCGGTTTCTTTTATTAGAGTGAATGCTGATAATACTGTAACAAGTCGTTCAGCATCAGAACTTAAAACAGATTTAAGTCTTGATAATGTACAAAATACTGCTCTTAGTACCTGGGCAGGAAGCACCAATATTACAACTCTTGGAACAATTGGTACCGGCACATGGAGCGCCACAACTATAGCTGCTAATAAGGGCGGAACTGGTCAAAGTTCATATGCTGTTGGTGATTTATTATATGCTGATACCTCATCTACTTTAGCCAAATTAGCCGATGTTGCTACTGGTAATGCTCTACTAGCTGGCGGAGTAGGAGTTGCACCGTCTTGGGGTAAGATTGGATTAACCACTCATGTTACTGGAACATTACCTGTTGCTAATGGTGGAACAGGAGATACTACATATACTAATGGTCAATTATTAATTGGTAATTCTACTGGAAATACTTTAACTAAAGCCACATTGACACAAGGTACAGCAATAGATATTACTAATAGTACTGGTAGTATAACAATTGGACATAATGACACATCAACTCTAAGCGGAGCCCAAGGAAGTAATGGTATTGCTAGTTTCACTGTTGACGGAATGGGACACGTAACAGCAGTAACTACTGCAACATACTTAACAGCAGCAACAGTATGTGCCTCTATTGTTGATTGTTCACTAGATGGTGGAACGTTCTAATTAGCTAGAGATTTAAATGCCAAATACTATACAACACAAAAGGAACAGCACAAGTGGTGCTACTCCTTCTGCTACAGGATTAGCTCAGGGTGAATTAGGAATAAATATTGCTGATGGTAGATTGTATACTAAAAATAGCAGTAATGTTGTAATTAATCTTGGAGTTACTAGCATTAGTGGAACTAGTATAACTCCGGCCAGTGGTAATTTTAGTAGTAGTTTAAAAGTTAATGGGATTGAAGTTAGCGTTAGCGGCCATAATCATGATCGTGTAACAAGCGCCGGATCATTAACCACAGCTGTCTTTAATAAAACTAGTAGCACCATTCCCAAATTCAGTGTTGTTTATATCAATGGTGGTCAGGGCGATCAACCAACTATAAATCTGGCTATTGCTAGTAACGAGGCAGGATCTAGTAAAACTTATGGTGTCACTTCGGAAGCTATATCAAGTATGGGTACTGGTATAGTTGTTGTTGCCGGGGCGCTAACCGGAGTTAATACTGATCAATTTAACCCTACTGCACCAGTTGGAGATGTTAATGGTTCTGCATTATGGCTTAGTCCATCGGTTTCTGGTAGCGTAACTCTAACTAAACCTACAGCTCCTAATCATATGGTTTATGTTGGAACTATAATAAGAACCCATCAAAATGAAGGAGTTGTAGAAGTAAGAGTTCAAAATGGATTTGAACTAGAAGAATTACATAATGTTGCTATTAGTGGTGTTACTAATGGACAATTTCTTCAATATAATAGTGGTAGTGGATTATGGATTCCAACTAGTAGCGGAAATTTCACAACATTAAATGTTAATAGTACGGGAGTTGTTGTTAGTAGTGGAGGAGCTGCTGGATACTTAGGAAAATTTACTAATTCATCAAGTTTGAATAATAGTATCATCTATCAAAGCGGTAATAATATTGGAATAGGCACAACAGTACCATCAGAGAAATTAGCTGTTAGTGGTAATATTCATGTAATGGGTGGAAACATTATTGGAAATACATCTATAGTTACAGGAAGCGGCTCTGTAATCTCATATACTCATCCAGATAACGTTTATGCAAATGATTATGATACCATCATACCAGGAGCACTAATATTAACTAGAGGTAATGGTGGAGGAATATATAATTTAGTACTTCAATCAATATGGGATAGTAGCGGACCATCAAATACGTTGTGGAATAATGATGGATGGTCAAACATTACTAATATCAAAACTAGAACATATGATACTTTAATGAATACTGTTGGAGGTAATTTAGGATATAATTTACCTAATGTAGAATTAATTATGAAGCATGTTCCAACAGAAAGATATTGGAAAATTAAATTTTCTAGTTGGACTCAGTATGGAGGTGGTGGATTCGCTTATACTAGACAAGAAATATATTTTAATACCATATTTAATAGCGGATTATGTGTGCGTAATGACGGTAGTGTTGGAATAGGAACAAATTCTCCATTTAGCAAACTTCATGTTTCTGGAGATGTTAGAGTTGATGGAGTCGGTACATTTATTACCGATCCTTATGTACTAGCTATCGATGTTTCTGGCGCCGCTAAATTTGGAGCTGGCCTATATGGCTCTATTTACTTTGGTGATGATAGAATAGGCGGAGAATTAGGTTTTACTACAGATTATGATGAAGCTCTTGCACTTAGAATGAGTGATGGGTCTTACCACTATGGCGGTGGTAATTATAGTGCTGGAAATTTGGTTGTCGCAAGCGGCGGAAATGTTGGCATGGGTACGGTTTCACCATCAGCCAAATTAGATGTTCAAGGCAGTTTTAATGTTTATAGCGACCCAGAAAACTTAGAAGGATCGAGCATAAATTGTTCAAATAATGGTATTATTTTATCAACATTTGGAAGTGCTCAAACAGTAGATATTCAATCTGCCACAGAAGGCGATGGAGTTATAAATATTGGTAATGCTTATAATGATACTACCAATTTAAATAGTACATTTACTAATATTAATGGATGGGCTTTTGATGGAGACATTGTAACAAATATAAATGGTAATTTTACTTCGAGTAGTATTAATACTTATTCAACATTAAACATTGCCAATGATCCCAATAATGGAACAGATTTAACTGATTGGAAAACTATTATAAGTAATGGAACTATTCATACATATCATGATATTGGTGTTGGTTTTAATGGAATGGGATATAATGTTTCTATCAATGGTAATGGTGGTATAACAGGAGGAGCCTCAGTAGATATTGCTGGTAGCTTAAGCGTTAGTACATCAGGCGCATTTTCTAGTGGAGTTAATATCAGTAGTCAAACAGCTAGTACAATAGCTAGTTTTGACAGTAATAAAAATATAGTTTCATTAAGCACAGGAACTTATCCATCACTAACAGAATTAAGCTATATTAAGGGTGTTACTAGTGGTATTCAAATTCAATTGAATAATAAACAAACAACGTTAATCAATCCCGTTACAGGAACAGGAACAGCTTCATACGTTCCAAAATGGAGTAGCGCTAGCGGATTGAGTAATAGTTTAATCTATGATAATGGAACAAATGTTGGAATAGGTACAATGTCCCCCAGTACTCAACTACATGTGATAGGTACTGGTAATTTTACTCAGGCTTTACAAGTTAATGGTACTGGAGTTAGTATTAGTGGTCATACTCACACTTCTTCTGATATTAGTAATTTTAATAGCTCTGTAAGTGGTTTACTTCCAACTATTTCAAACAGTGGAGATAATAGAGTTCTTACCAGCACAGGATCATCATTAGGTATCAATGCTGAATCTAATTTAACTTTTGATGGGTCATTATTAACAATAACTGGAAGTGGATCAATAGCGAGTGGACTATTTTTAACTGATCAAACTGCTAGTACTATTGCTAGTTTTGACAGCAATAAAAAAGTAGTGTCATTGAGCACAGGAACTTATCCATCTCTTACTGAATTAAGTTATGTCAAAGGTGTTACAAGTGCGATTCAAACTCAATTAAATAACAAACAAAATACTATTACCAATCCTGTTACTGGTACTGGTATTATTAATCATATAGCCTATTGGAGTAGTTCTAGCGATATAATTGCTGATAGTGGTCAATTAGTTTGGGACAGCACTAATAATAGATTAGGTATAGGAGTCTCTAGTCCCACCAGTGTTCTTCATGTTATTGGGAATAGTATACTTAATGGAGATGTTAGCTCAACAGGCTCATTCATTGCTGGATCAGGAACAGCATTATTACCATCATTTAAGTTTGTTAATGATCCTGATACCGGATTATTTAGTCCAGCAGCAAATACTTTCGGCATTAGTACTAGTGGAGTTGAAAGACTAAGAGTAAATAATATTGGAAATATTGGAATAAACAATTCTAGTCCAACTACAACACTACAAGTTAATGGAAGTTTTTCTTGCGGTAGTCCTGGTAATGATCCTATCAGTGGAGGCCAAGGATTATATGTTGATCCGGTAACGCCAATTTTAAGGTTAATTGACTCTGGACCTAATTATGCTGCAGAAATCGGTGTTGATGGATTAACGCTATATGATATTGCATCAAATGACTTTTTCAATACCGATAGATCTAATGGTAGAATAGGTATAGGAACAGCATCTCCAGAAGCTGAATTAGATGTTCAACCAGTTAATGGCGGAAACGGTACGATTAAATGTAATTATATAGCCTCTAATATATTATTATCTTATAATGATTGGGCCAGTGGTGTTGTTGGCGATGTTACTATTGGAGATCTTACTACATTATCTCATATCAACTGGACTATTGATGCTGATGGTAATGCCTCATTTGGATTAGTAAATGGTAATTCACTAGGAGCCGGATCATTTAATGGACTAACTATAACTGATAATAGTCCAACTAACATTAGTATTGATAGTGGTCCATATGACTTAGTTTTAGCTGGCGATGGGGCAATAGACATAACTTCTGCTGTTAGTAATCAAATTAATCTTAATGGTAATGTTACTTTTACTAGCTATACTGAAAGCGTAGTAGCTAATGGTAATAGTGGGACTAGTAAAACTCTCAGTTTGACCAGCGGAACGGTCCATACTTGTACCCTAACCGGTAACTGTACATTTACTATGCCAACAGCAACTGCTGGTAAGAGTTTCACATTGTTCTTGAATAGCGGTGCTGGAAACTATACCGCAACATTTACTGGCGTAAGATGGGCCGATAGCGCCACACCAACAGCAACAATTACTGCTAGTAAAGTTGATATATATAGTTTTATTAGCGATGGAACTTATTGGTATGGAAGTTTTTCTCAAAATTATGGTTAATCATGTTTAGTATAAGACAAAATTTCATAAAAGGATCAACTAGACTACCTAAAAAAAGTCAACTACTGACTTTAGATACTTCTTATTTAGCTCAACCATTAGCTAGAGTTATAGCGAAGAATGAAAATACATTAGGTCTTGATGTTGCATATAATGCTCAACCATTTGTTGCTGCTTATAATAATAGATTGACTGGTCCGATAATAAATGTCAGTTCTAATCATATAGATGTTCAGAATTGGCTGAATACTATTTCTTGGAATGGAGGTAGTGCTAATAGTACAACAATATCAGCTTTAAATACTTTCTGTGCGGCCATAGACAATGCAGGAATAAGAAACAGATTCTATAGACTTAATTTATTTTGTGGAAATAATTTGCAAGCTTGTTTAGTTCCTCTTTATGTTGGTCCAGTATCGCTAGAAATTGGTAGAATATATTCTACTAATTATGGATTTTTTTCTGATATGAATTATAATTTTATTTCATCTGACTATGCCGAAACCGGAGCTAATGGAGGATTATCCCCAAATGGTAATAATTTAAAAAGATTGGATACTGGACTTAAACAAACTGATTTGGGAGTTAATAGTTGTCATTTATCCATTTATGAGCGATCACAGCCTTCTGGTTCTTATAAAACTAGAATAGGTTCCAGAGGAGCATCTAGTAATAATGAACACCTATTGACTAATGCCGCAACCTCTCCTTTAATTTATGGATGTTCCTCTTTAGGAGGAAATAACAGAGCATCAGCTAGTTCTTATGCTGAAACCGGAGCTTTTTGGTTTGGTACTAATGCTACAGCTACAAGTAGCACTATCTACAAAAATAGCACACAACAAGGAACAGCAACTCCATCAACAAGAACAGCTCAAAGTTTGACCTACTGGGTATTCGCACTAAATGATAACGGGACTACTGGTGACGGTATGACCACAGGAACATTAGCATCCTATTCAATAGGACTTTCGATGGACAGTACACAGGTAACAAACTACTACAATGCTATACAAGCATTCCAAACATCTTTAAGTAGGAACGTATAATGCCAACATTTTACTTAGATTATGAAAATGGAAATGATAACTATTCTGGCACTAGTTTTGCTTTATTGGCGAGTGCGGCAGACGGAGCAACAACAGCCGGGTCCAGTACTGTGTTTGGCACATTTTCTTCTGCAAGTGCAAATTTTTTAAATAACGGAACATTAGCTCCAACAAAAAATCTTGCCTGGTACTCGAACTGTTTATATTTAAATAGTTTGGCTGGTACTGCGTCCTTTGTTGAAAAAAGCTCCATAACAGGACCAAGTGGCGTAGATGCTACTGTGTATAAACTATGGGAGGATTCACAAAATAGTAATCGTTATTGGGGAAGTACAACATGGTATAATCCACTCTCCGCAACAACTCAGTATACAATATCCGTATATGTCAAGGCTGCTGAAAGAACAAAAGTTATTTTGAGATTTGATAATGATGCTAAGGCCGCAAGATTTAATCTTAGTAGTGGCACCATAGAGCAAACAGGAGCAAGCGCCACATCAGCAATAAGCAGCATAGGAAACGGTTGGTACAGAATATCAATAACCGCTACTAGCAATGGTGCTGCAGATAATATACAAATTATTTTGGTTCCAAATGATAATACCGGATTAACATATGCAACATATAATGGAGATAATAATAGTGGACTTTATATTTGTGGTATACAGATAGAGCAGGCCGCATCGGCAACAACTTACGAAAAGCCTCCGGAGCAGTATCTGAGTATATTCAATGGAACTAGTTATATAATGTATCATATAGTCCAAAGGCTAAGCTCTACTAGCTTACGAATAAATCAAACTCCAACATCAGCAACGGCGGTTTCATCTCAGAGCAGCAGACAATATTATATAGGAGGAAGATGGAAAACTTTCTCTAGCACAGGAGCGTCGGCCACAAGATTGGCAAGTGATGACACTTTACGAATAATGAGTAGCACCGATCCCACTAGTATTGGCAGTGCCACATGGGTGGGTTCAAAAATGCAAGGAGCAAACTCTGTGAGTAGCAGCACAAACGCTTCTCCTATTGTTATGACTTGCGCTAGCACCATGGCAACTTTAGGAATAAGCAATGGAGATACTGTGGTCGTTACCGGCCACACAACCAACACCAATGCGAACGGCACATGGGAAGTTACTAGTGTTAGCGGATCAACCTGCGCCCTTGTAGGATCAACAGGAAACGGAGTTGGAGCTGCCGGATTTTTAAGAAAAGTTTCCAATCAAAGAGTAATATTGGCATCATCCCCAATAGTTAATATTGCCAGTCATGGAAATAGAGGGAATGGACGAACAGCATGGACAGCACAGACTGCTGATATAACAACATCTTTGGCTACTACTGATGCTTTGGGCGGCATCAAAGAAGGCGACTGTTCAGACTCTATAGCTGTTGGGGTAAACTTTACTACAGGATTAGCAGCATACAAAGCGACCGGAACTTTGAATCTTAGCGGATATCAACAGATCAGTTTCTGGATAAAACAAACAGCAGGCACAATAGGAGCATCTGGCGCATTATCTTTAAAGCTATGCTCTGATACAGCAGGGGCCACAGCAGTAAATACATTCAACATCGAAAATCTGACCGTACTCAATAGATGGACTCCTATAACAATAGATCTTGGTACTAATTTAGGAGCGAGCATTCAAAGTATAGGATTCTATGTGAATACTGATAATGGAGCCCAAACATTTCTGTTATCTAATATTATTGCTTGTAAGGCAAGCTCTAGTGCAGATAGTCTTAATCTTTGTTCGTTGATTGGAAAAAATACTAGCGGAGAAACTTGGTGTGGTATCCAAAGCATTAATGGAACAAGAGTTATGCTTGATACTGGTGGACAATGGGGTCCGGTTTCAATTGGGTCTTCAAGCATACAGATACCAGGATATTATGGAACTAGCGAAACAGTAACAACATATAAAAGAGAAACAATAAAGGCACCATTGGCGGCGACCGCCACAGCTACAACAACATCTTTATTGAATTTTCAACTCGGAGGAAGACCACCTCAATCTTATGGGGTTGGCAATCCTATTAATTATTCTTTTGGTTGGAACAGAACTGATATGAGTACCAGAACCGGAGAAACATGGTTTGATGGAAGAAACGGATTCGGATATGGAAATTATTCTTATTACCTTTCTGGTGGAAATCTAACAGTAGATAGAGCTTGTTTTGTTAGATTTTATTATGGACTATTCTTACCAGGAAATATGCATTCTACAGCAACAAACTGTCATTGTAATAATTGTGATCAATTTGGTCTTTACGCCAGAGAACACAGAAATTTTACATACGATACTATATATTGCTGCTATAGTAGTGCTGGTGGAGTTTACGCATTTGCTCAATTAGGACAGACATCATTTAAAAATATGATTATATGCAGTAATAATGGGCCAGGAATTCAGTATTATAATGCTCAATATAATTCAATAGATAACTTTACAATTAAAAATAATATCAATGGTATATCCTTTATTTCTGCTCACAACCTAGTTGCTAATAGTGGAACAATATCCGATAATTGGAATTATGGTTTAGACAATAATACTCTTGGATGGAACAATATTTTCAAAAATATTACATTCTCTACAAATACTACAGCTTCTCATAGAAATAATACTGGTGGACCAACGTATTTTATTAACTGCGCTTTAAATGATACTACTGAAGTAGCTATAGCATCCCCCGGATATGGTAATAATAGTAAGATATTCTCTCATAATCATGATCAAACACCTAATCTTCATTATATATGGTGTGACTATGGATTAATCTATTCAACAACGTCTGTTAGATACAGCAATAACGGCATTGCTTGGGCAATGGCTCCGACTAACGTAAATGTTAGATATGTAAATTTTCCTTTGGATCTTAGTTTAGCAACTGTTGCTGTTAGTGCAAATAGTCAGGTTACTGTTAAGGCTTGGATGAGAAGAAGCGCCATTGGTTTAATAATGAGATTAAGAGTGAAGGGCGGACAAATAGCAGGAGTAACTAACGATGTTACTGGATATATGACAGCAGCTGCAGATACTTGGGAACAAGTTTCCTTAAGCTTCACTCCTACCGAAGCGGGTGTTGTTGAAATATTGGCGGAATGTTGGGGAGGCTCAACATTTACTGGTTATGTAGATGATCTTACTATAATACAAATATGAGGATAATATGAACTATAAAATTACTGAAGTTTTTCTTGACGAAGCTGATAAATATAGGGTAAGAGTAGTTATTGACGAAAATTCTAGTCAATTCTTCAGATTTGACCACTATCCAACCCAAGAAGAAGTTAATGAACTAGTATCAAACTATTTACAATTACAAAATCCTAATAATGGAGAAAATTTATGAGTATTCTAGATAATTCATCGTCACAAAAAACCGTTCCAGAAGTTATAGCAGGAAACATCAAAGTTACTGCTAGACAAACATTTCAGTCTATGGTTAATGCTTTTAATATGGGGTCACGAACCTTTTGGAGCAATCCACGAGCAACTCCTTCAGAAATAGCACAAGCATTAGGAACAGATGCCAAAGAGGTGTTCGAATTACATTATGCTCTTGGTCAATTAATAGCCAATATTAAACCAGAATCAATATCGTCAGGATTAGGTTTAATTGGTCAATTCACAATGAATGAAGATGGTACTGTGACTATTCAGGACCAGCTCCCAAATCCATCAGGATCAGTTTAAAAAGTGTATAAATAGATAAAGCCTATAAGTACTTAAGATTTCATTTTTAAAAAAGGCCATATTATGTCTTGGGATATTGAAATACCAATAATCGTAAGAACACTTATTAATGATTTAAGTGATCAACCAACATATAGCGATGAAAGATTAAAACAAATAATAGCAGTCGCTGCTAAATATGTTCAATTTGACGTTGTTCTTGACCATTTATATAATGTTGATGTCGTAGAGGGCAATATTAGTCCTGACCCTACTGATGATAATGATGAGATTTTTATTAGTTTAGTATCTTTGAAAGCTGCTTGTATAGTTGATCAAAGCGCCTTAAGAACAAAAGCAGCATTAGAAGGCATAAGAGCAGCTCTTGGACCAGCCACCCTAACAGTTAAAGGTAGTCTTGAAGGATTTATTAAGATATTAGAAAATGGCCCATGCGCATCATACGAAGAATTAACTTCTCACTGGGATGTTAGTCAGGCTACTGCTGTTAGAGCAATTCTTGGTCCGTTTGTTGGTAACAAATTTGATCCACGATCACTATTCTCTGATAATAGAGGACGAGACTTATTTTAATAAGGAAATCTTATGCCAGCAGTAAATTATAATTTTATTATTGAACAGGGTTCTGATTTTGAAATTAATTTTCAATATAATGATGAAAATAATAATCCTGTTGACCTAAGCAATAATCAGAATTCTTGTGTTGTTTTACAAATGATACCCAATTCAGGAGTAGATGCAACAACATCTTTCTCAACAACAACTCAGGCTAGTAATTATTCTTTAATTGGTTCTGATAAAGGTCTTATTAGTTTAAAGCTTGATAATTCATTAACTAAATTATATTCATTCAATAGTGCCGTATATGATTTAGATCTTATACAAGGAACCAAAGTTATTAGATTAGTTTCTGGTTCTATAACTATTCAGAAACGACAAACTCCATTTCCAAATTGTCAACTATTACAGACAAACTCAGGTACAGGAACCGGCACAGGAACAGCAGGAGGCAATACCGATGGGGGAACATCAACTCCTACAACCACCCCAGTACCAGATGCTGAAGATCTATGCTTAAAAACTGACTGTTTAGACATTGATATTTATTCTAAAGTATATGAAGGATCGTCACTACAAATACCCGACCTATCATCCGTTACTGGATCAGTTTCTACAACAGATACCAGACAAATAGAAAATGTGGAACTTGTTATAAATAATCTAAACCATTCATCTCCACAAGATTTGCAATTACTATTAGCTCCACCTTCTGGTAATAAAATACTCTTGGCTGGTAATCATAAAATATCTAATAATAGTAATAACTTTAGTTTTATGTTTTCTAATAAAGCACTACCAACAGTATATCTACATAATGTATCTAACGGTAATCTATGTAATATATATAATAATAGTCAAAAAATAAACTCTATCAAATACTCAAATGAAACTTTAGCATATAATTTTAATCATTTATTTGGAAATAGCGTAACCGGAGTTTGGAATCTCATAGTAAAAGATACCGATCCCACAATTTCTGGATCAATAGGTGGCTGGAAACTTGTACTAACATACAAACCATAATCTTATAAATAAAGGATATATTGATGACAGATATTTCAAAAGCAAGAGAAGACAAACCAATAAGTAATGGTTCTAGTACTGTAAATACAGGTGGACAAGGAATAGGTCGCTATGATAGCTCAAAAGATACTGATCCAATTAATCCATCCGATATAGATAAATATGATGAAAAGTTTGATGATCCTGCTTATTATAAGCTTGGGCCAGGAGCAGCACTGCCCGGAGTAACAAGAACACCAACTCGCACAGTTACCAAAACTCCAACACAAACAAGAACTGTTACTCCCACAATTAGTATAAGTCCAACACAAACTCCAACAATTTCAGTAACTCAAACAGTAACACCAACAATGACAGTAACACCAACAATATCTGTTACTCCTTACGTCACCCCTACTCCATCAATTACTCAAACTGTTACTTCAACGCCAGAACCAAGCCCAATGCCAGAACCAAGTCCAACACCCGATCCCACAATACCCGTTGTATATCCTGTTGGGGGTTTTCCTGTTGCTGTGGCCTTTAATAGTAACAGATCAGCAGCTTCTACAAATAATGGAGCAACATGGAATATTAATAATTTAACAGCTTCTAGATATTGGACAGGCGTAGCTTCTGGAAGCAATAAAGTTATAGCATGTGCATATAATAGTTCAGATTATGATTATTCGTCGAATGGTATAACTTGGGCCAGTAATAATTTTAATATTGCTAATGTCAATAATCAATGGACGAAGGCAATCTATGCTAATGGTATATTCCTTGTGCTATCAACATCATATATTGCTGCCACATCGTCTGATGGATTAACTTGGAACGCAGTAAATCTACCAGCTAGTGCCACATGGAAATCTGTAGTATATGGGAATGGTATATTTGTTGCTATAGTAGATTCATCATCAACAATAGCAACATCAACAAATGGCACCACATGGACTCAAAGATCATTGCCATTATCCAGAGAATGGAAAGACATAACTTTTGGAAATGGTAATTTTGTGATTGTTGGCGCTAATACAAACGATGTTTTAATTAGTTCAGATGGAATAAGCTGGACTTCTGCAACACTGCCATCTTCTGATTATTGGACAACAGTAGCCTATGGTAATGGAGTTTATGTTGCCATAGCAAACGGCTCATCGGCTGTTGCCCTATCTAGCAATACATCCAGTTGGTCAAGTCAAACTATTTTTGCTAATCAGTGGAGTAGTATAATATATAAAAACAGTACTTTTATTGCTATTGGTAATGGTAGTATAGTAGCAACATCAACAAATGGAATATCTTGGACACAAAGATCAATAACTACAGACAATTGGTATAGTATTACATAATATTTTAATTTTAAATATAGGAGATGATTTTATGAATTTAACTTACACAGTAGATCCCAATAGTTTTGCGATTAATATTTTTACTGAAGGACGAACTGAGCCAATTGTATATCAACCAGATTGGCCAGACTCAACACCTTGGGCATCCGCTACAGAAGCCGAATTATGGGCACAATTATGCATTCAGGCAATAGTTGATAAAGACGCTCCTTATGCTCCTTCTGCACCCGGAGTTCCAGGAGAAGCTAAAACTCCACCAGCCAATAATCCATAATGAATATTGTTAAAGAAAACTATAACTCTATTGGATATGTTAATATAGAGCAGTCAACTCTATCAATATCCATGAATAATCTTATTACAAATACTATTAGTATTTCTAAAATTATTCTACAATATAGTCAAAATTTAACTAAAACATCTGTTGATTTGCAAAATAGTCCACCAAATATGGTTTATATATCAAAATGACAAATCCTTTTTCTAGTTTAATAAATTCAGAATTTAAACAATTATATAAAGACGCCATAGACTCTTTGTTGGAAACCACAGCATTGACTGTTCCTTGTATTTTTAAATACTCTGGTGCGGGAAATACTGTTTATTGTAATAACTGTATTTTTGATACTATATCTGGATTATCTTCAAATAAATATAATAATAGAGGACCAAATCCATTTCCAGAAGGTTCAATATGTCCTTCTTGTATGGGTATGGGCATGACAACATCATCATCCTCAAGCGAAACAGTATATTTAGCTTGCATATTCGATAGTAAATATTGGATGAATTGGTCTTCAAAAACCATTAATATTCCAGATGGAATGGTTCAAACAATATGTAAAGTTGAACTTTTACCCAAAATTAAAAATGCTTCTGAAATTATTATAGACTCTAAGATCAGCAAATATGGTAATTATACTTATGAAAGAGCTGGAGATCCAGAACCGGCAGGACTTGGTAATAATTCATATATTATAACCATGTGGAAACGTAAATGAAATTTTCTTTACGATTGTTAGAAACTGATAGTCAAATTTCTAAACTAATCATGGATGAATTAAAGATTATTCTAGATAAAGCTATCAATACAGCCCTTCCAAAAATCTCAACAGAAATTAAAATTCTTATTAGTGAATCTTTAAGAAACCAACCAGAATATTCTTCTTTAATGACAGGAACGCTAAAAGCTGAATTAGGCATAGCTGATGCTACTTCAATCAATTCTGTCATAGACGCTCTAATAGAGACATTAGCTGTTCAAAGAAACGATATAAAAGTTACAAATAAAGGTTTATCTGGTGGATTCGTGCTTACAATGATGAAATCTGATGATATGAATGGAGTAATATATACCGAACCAGCGTCTGTAAAAGATGCTAGTGGATATTCTTTGCCATGGCTAGAATGGCTATTATTAAAAGGTAATGAAATATTAGTTAAAAACTATGAGGTATCATATTTTCCATCTCCATATTCAAGATCAGGAATGGCCATTATGATTCCATCGTCAAGTTCTTGGAGAGTTCCTCCACAGTTTGCCGGAACAGAAAATGATAATTGGACAACCAGGGCCATAAATAGTGTAGAAGATAGTGTCTATAAAATTATTCAAGAGAATATAGAAAAAAATCTATGACACAATTTCATAATGTTGGCTCAATAACATATAAAGATAAAATATCAAATTTAGAAGACAATTTAAAGAGTTTTCTAGATTGGTCATTTTTAAATATTGGAGGATTCATAAATGTATCAACTCCAACAGTGGCTATAACCGGAACAGTTGGTTTTCAAACATTAAAGTTGTCAACCGACCCGACTATTGCAGGAAATAGATTATGGGAGGCCCCAAGAAAAGATTGGGTTTACGAATCAGGAATAGTATACAGTGGAGTTTCGCCGTCTTTATTCTCTGGAGTATATTTAAATAATACCCTCTTGCCTGCTCCATCAGGAAGTGGTAGTTATACATATTCTGTAAATTATCCATTAGGTCAAATTAAATTTACTAATGCTGTTTCGGCCACTAGTTCTGTTACTGCAGGATATTCATATAGATATATTCAAACTTATAAATCTAGTGATTCATTATGGTGGAAAGAGGTTCAAAAAGAAACATATAATCCGGCTAATTATAAACCCAATGGAGATTATGCTATTACCTCTGTTCATAGAGTTCAATTACCAGCAGTTATGATAGAGCTTGCTCCAAGAACAGAATTAACTCCTTTCCAATTAGGAACTACTCAAAATGTTTGGACTCAGGATGTTTTTCTTCACGTTTTCTCTCCAACAGCAACCCAAAGAAACATTTTAATTGACATATTATTAGCTCAAAAAGATAAAGTTTTATTTTTATACGACTCTGATAAAGTAGCCAAAAACCAAGTTTATTCATTAACTTCTGAAGGAAGTATTAATCGAAATGGACAAAATTATCCTGATTTGGTATCTAATTTTAGGCAGTATTGGTGTAATATTAAAAGTAGCAGTCTTGGCGAAATGAATACTTTGAGCAGCAACTTATATAATGGTCTTATCAGATGGTCGATAGAAATTTTTCCATGACTTGGTGTATATTACATATAAATCAAAACACCCCTTATTCGGAGAATACAAATGCCATTTAATAGAATTTTTTACGCCACACAAGGTGTTGCTCTTAAAGGACAAAACGTAGACGGAACATCAGTTAATGGTAACTGGTACTACCCCAGAGGCTTACAGAGCATAGGTATCACAACAAACTTCACACTAGAACAAGTTTTCCAATTAGGTCAAATCGAACTTTATGACAACATTGAAAATGTTCCTGAAGTTGAAGTTACAATGAGCAAAGTTATTGATGGAACATTCCCACTATACCTATTATGTATGGGTGGAAGCGCTGGTCCTGCTAGTGCTAGTGGAAAAGAACTTGTTGCTTTAGCAAATAATAGAGTTAACGTTCGTTTAGGTCTTTATAGTGACGATTTAACAGCTGCTACTGGAACACCAACTAATTATGTTGATTGCAGCGGAATGTATTTATCAAGCATTAGCTATACAATTCCTGTTGAAGGAAATGCTACAGAAGACATTACTCTTGTTGGAAATAATAAAGTATGGAATAGCGGATTAAATGGGGCTCCAAGTTCCAATGGCACCTTCGGTGGAGGCAGTGACGCTGGAACCATGACAGCTCCATCAATTGCTAGACGTTATAAATATAACACAACACAAAGTATTATTCCAACTGGTGTTGGCGGTGGTATTCCTGCTCCTGGTGGTGGCAAGCCAAGAATGCAAAGTGTTACGATTAGTGCTAATCTTGGTCGTGAAGCAATTTACGAATTAGGAACCATGGCTCCATACTATCGTTATGTAACATTCCCTCTTGAAGTTACTAGTGAATTCCAAATTATTGCTGCTAGTGGAGATATGGTTGAGGCTTCAGACTTTAGCTCACAAACATCAAGCTGTTCTACTGTTTATAAGAATTTACAAGATAAAGAAGTTAATATTGTTATTTGTGGTTCTGGTATTAATGATTCATTAAGGCTTGATCTTGGAAAAAAGAATAAACTAACAAGTGTTAATTATAATGGTGGAGATACTGGTGGTGGTAATGCTACTGTTACATATAGCTATCAAACCTTTAATAAGCTTGTTGTAACTGGTAGCGGAACATTCGGCACTGGTACTGATCCTACGGCTATTAGTTTTGTAGATGGTGTCAATGATGCCACCATAGTAGGTGACTGATAATTAGTTAAATTTGTAAGCAGACAAGGGATATTGAACAGGACTTAGGACAACTATGGATGAACTATTCAGTATAGTAGGAAAATTATATGTGGACATGTATAATATGCAAAAACTGCTAGAGCGTTTACAGCAGCAGTTAAAGGACAAGGATTCTGAAATTCTAAAGTTAAAACAAACCAGGAACAAGGATGACTGATGCTGATCTGGAATTACTATTATATAGAGTGTTGTCAGGAAAAATATTATTCACATATAAAAATGAGCAATATGAGCTAAAAAACTCATCTGTTGATATTAAGTATGAAGCTCAAATATTATATGATAGTATTATTAATGATGAAAAATATAATGATTGGATTAGAGCAGAAGATTTGGATAATATGTTAATTAGTTTGGGCCTGTGGTCAAAGGACACAAACAAGATTATTAAAGATATAGAAAAAAAGATTGAAAGAAGCAAAGTAGATATGTTTTTATCAGCAGCATTATCGGATAAAGTAAAAAAAATTAAAAGATCATTAAGTGAATATAGAAATCAATTAAATAAAATTATGGACTATAAAAACGATCTATTTTCTCATAGTTTAGAAGGATATGCATCATCCATAAAAAATGAGTATATACTTTGTAATACATTATTTAAAAATAATATGAGAGTTTTTCCCAAACAAGTGTCTAGTGACCAAGCATCGTATATTTACTTTAATGATTTAGTAACAGAAGTTAATAAAAAAAATATAGGAATAGACTCATATAAAGAATTAGCACGAAGCTCCATGTGGAGGTCATACTGGAACTGCAATAAAGAAAAAGTTTTTAATAAAGCAGTATGTGACTGGACAGATGATCAGCGTACAACAGTTAGCGTAACTAGAATGTATGATAATATTTATGATCATCCTGAGTGTCCGTCAGACAATGTTATTGAAGATGACGATATGTTAGATGGTTGGATGATTCATCAAAGAGAGAAAAATCAAAAAGCGAAAAAACAAGCCCAAATTGATGAGATGAATCCGAAATTAAAAAATGCTCAGGAAGTATTTTTAATACCACAAAGCAAGGAAGAAATTGAGGATATTATTGGATTAAATTCTCCAGATTCTTTAAGAAGGATGAAAGAGAAAATGAATTATATTCAGCAAGTGGGCTCTGTTGATGACGGGAATTTACCCGACGTTAGAATGGATTTAATGAATCAAGCATCTCAATCAAGAAAAAGATAGAAAGTAACACCATGACAAACGAACAAAAAATATTAGTAGATAATGTATATAAAAAATTTCAAACCACAATGATTGGCTCACTAGCAAGATTCGAAGCTATTTTTGGACATTTATGGGAAAATGATAGCAAAGAAGCTGAAGAATTTGAAGATATGTGGGAATATGCTAGAAATAGCATACTCAATAATGGAAATAAACAAGCACGATCAGCAATTGATGATCTTAGCAATTATTTTGGAAATAACGGAACAGTAAAACAAAAATATCAATTTAACTTTGATAAAAAGAAAGAAGGAGATAGATATGAAGACTAAGACTTTTAAGACAACAGTTGATGGTGCAGAAAAAGAGTTTCTTGTTAAAACACCGTCTTTAAATGATCAAAGAGAAGCCCAAAAAGTTTATAATCAAGCTTTTACTGATGCTATTAAAAGCAAAAGTGTTGTGAGGGCAAAATTAGATGATCTATTAGAAGATCAGGGTTTATGGAACGATGAAAAACAGGCTAAGTTCACCACCTTGCAAAAAGAGTTGCTTGATGGCGAGAAGAGACTTGCTAAGGGTGGATTTAGTTTAAACGAAGCCAAAGACCTTGCAATTAAAATGAAGGGCGTCAGAGATGAAATACGAGATCTTATCAGTGTTCGTACATCTCTAGACAACCATAGTGCCGAAGGTCAAGCTGATAATGCTAGATTTAACTATTTAGTTAGTGTTTGTGTGGTGTATAATGATAGCAAGCAACCGTATTTCAACAATATGGAAGACTATCTTAATAGATCAACTGATCAGGTTGGACTACTAGGAGCACAAAACTTGGCCAATATGCTGTATGGTTTGGATAATGACTATGAAAGTAATTTACCAGAAAACAAATTCTTAAAGAAGTTTAAGTTTGTTGACGATAAGCTACGATTAGTAGACAAGAAGGGCAGACTAATTGATGCGGAAAGTAGGCTAATTGATGAGAGTGGACGATTTATAGACGAAGAAGGTAACTTTGTTGATAAGTATGGTAACAGAGTAACTTCTGATGGAGATTATCTCGTTGATGCACAGCCGTTCCTAGATGAAAACGGAAACCCAGTTATCTTAGAAGAAGACAAAAAAGATGAACCAACAGCAAAAACAGAAACAGTCGAGCCAGAGACTCAACCAGCTCAGCCCGTCGTTTCTGAATCAAAAGAGGTTGCTCCAGCTTAGTTTTTATAACATAATTCTTCTTTTTAGTATTCCCAATCATGAGATTTTTCTTGTGGCTGGGAATATTTTTTTAGCTAAATAATTAATTAGGACAATCAAATTATGGCATTCAACTTAACTGCACAACTGAATTTACAAGGACCAACAAATGTAAAGCAAATTGCTGCACAAATTAAAAAAGATCTTGGTAACATTAATGCAAATATTACTTTTAAGCTTGATCCTGCTGTTACTAAAAATGTTGCGGCTTTGTCATCGTCTCTCAAAGGCTTAAATGCCGCATTTGGTTCAACGACAACGTCTGCTACTGCTGCTTCAGCAGCTATCAAAGCTTTTGGTAACAGCATAAATAGCGTCAAAATAAATAACGTTCCACAACAAATAAATGCAGCAGCTAATGCTGTTAATAAACTTAACAAAGCATCAGCCTCGTCAGCAAAAGATCTTGGATCAGCATCAGCAGAGATGCAAGAGTTCGGTAAACAGGCTGGTCTTGCCATTAGAAGATTCGTAGCATTTAGTACTGTTACTAGTGTTATATACGGATTAACAAATAGTATTAGTCAGGGTGTTCAAGCATTTATTGATTATGATAAAGAATTAGTTAAATTACAACAGGTAACCGGAGAATCGTCATCTGGCCTTGCAAAACTACAAGAACAAATTACAAATCTGTCAACAACATTTGGTGTTAGTTCTAAAGATTTAACCTCTGTTGCTTCTACATTAGCACAGGCTGGTTTGAGTGCGAGAGAAACAGAAAAAGCATTAAGAGCTTTAGCTTTAAGTAGTTTAGCTCCATCATTTGATAATATGAATGAGACAGTAGAAGGAAGTATCGCATTAATGAGACAGTTTGGTATTAGTGCTGATGATTTAGAAGGAGCACTAGGTGCTGTAAATACTGTTGCTGCAAGATTCGCTGTTGAATCTTCTGACATTATTACTGCTGTTCAAAGAACGGGTAGCGTATTTGCAACTGCAAGTAAAGGAGTTAGTGAAGGTAAGGATGCTTTAAATGAATTTATAGCAGTGTTCACAAGTGTTCGTGCTACAACTCGTGAAAGTGCTGAAACTATTGCTACTGGCTTAAGAACTATTTTTACTCGTATTCAGAGAGGAAGCACAATTGATTCTCTCAAAGAGTTTGGAGTTAATCTAACTGATACCGAAGGTAAATTCGTAGGAGCCTATAAAGCTGTTGAATTATTAAGTAAGGGATTGAGTGGAATTGATCCAAGAACTGCTCAGTTCTCTAAGATAGTTGAAGAACTTGGTGGATTCCGACAAATTGGTAAAGTTATTCCGCTTATTCAGCAGTTCACAGTTGCTCAAGAAGCATTAAAGACTGCACAAGCTGGTCAAGGATCATTAGCGAAAGATGCTGCAACAGCACAACTTTCTTTGGCCAATCAAATTAGCAAAGTAAGACAAGAGTTTTTTGCTCTATTCAGAGAAATAGGACAATCAAAAGGTTTTCAGTCATTAATAAGAGGAGCTTTAAGTTTAGCTAGTGGACTAATTAAAGTGACAGATGCTGTTAAAGGAATATTACCCGCTCTTGCTGTTATAACAGCATTTAAGGGCGCCAAAGCTTTAACTCAATTTGCTAGTGGTTTTAGTACTGGAGTTAAAAGAGGACCAGATGGTAAAGCTAGTGGTGGAGTAATTAGAAAATTCGCAAGAGGAGGTGTTGTTCCAGGCACTGGTAGTGGAGATACTGTTCCTGCAATGTTAGAGCCAGGAGAATTTGTGATACGAAAAAAAGCTGTTGAGACTATAGGATCGGATAATCTTCATAATATGAATAAGTATGGTGGTGGAGGAAGTATAAGAGCTGGAGGATCAAACCGAAGAAAAGGGTTTGCTAGCGGTGGTGCTGTTGAGATAAGATCACTTGAAAGTATTAAAAAAGTAAAAGATGGAGATAGCTTTATTGCAACTGCTATTCCTAGACCAAAGCCTTTTGAAGTAGAATTCAGAGTAGGAGGTTTTGATGCATATGAGACTATGGGCGAGAGAGCTAACTCTAAAAAAACTGGAGAAAGTAAAGTCAGTCAAGCAAAATTAGATCAAATATCAAAATATGAAAAAAATGCTAATATATTAAGTAAGGTTAAAAAAACAGGAAAAAAGAGTAATGATTGGGTTATACCACCAGAAACAATAGTAACAGATTCAGGACTAACGGCTGTGGAGGCTGGAAACAAGGCTACAGAAGAACTGAAAAAAAATCTGAATAATGCAGATGAAGGTAAATTGAAGCAGTTAAAGAAACAAATTGTACAAGGAGATAAAGATAGATATAATAGATTACTTATAGAAGGCGATTCAAATATTTTAACTATATCTGATGAATTTAAAACAGGTAGATTTACAGAAAAAAATCTTGGTGGAAAAATTCAAAAATTCATGGCCGGAGGAAAAGCAAAAGAAACCCGATCATTTGGAAGTGGAACTTTTCCATTTCCCAAAAGAATTAGTAATGCCTATTTCAAAGAAATAGACGCCAAGCTAAATAAAGAACAAGTTGATAAAGCTTTTAGTGGAGGATCCTTCTTGGAATATCCAGAAGACTTTAGATTCAAAGTGGATCAAGCAAAAGCAACCGAAGCTTTTGACTCAATACCATTCGATAGAAAGCAGTTTGCAGATTCTTTCAAGAGTAAATTAGCTAATAGCGCTATTTATAGAAGAATGAGTGACTTTGCTAAATTCATAGGACTACCAAAAGAAGATTTATCATTAGCTCTACCAAGTCATATTGATTTTACTGATCTGGGATTAAAAGGTCTTGGTCAATTTGATAGAACGGGTATGGGTACTAAAAGCACATCTGGCTATGACCTATCTGGTTCTGGATATACAGAGGCCAATGACCAGGATCTTTATGGATATGAAAAATTAGTAGCAGAAAAACAAAAAGAATTGAAGAAAATAATAAAAACACCAGTAAAAACTTTTGATGACGGATCTTTTTCATATGATGAAGCATTAGCTAAACAAACTTGGGATGAGATTAATGATCTTCAAATGAAGATATCTAATACTAAAAAATTAAAAAACCAAGCAGAATTAACTGCTATGGATCAGATGCAAACCACAGCTAAAGCTACTGGCCGTGGCGCGATCACCATGAGCACCGGAAGACTTTCTGGTAGAAAAAATGATACTTTTTATCATGAAATGACCCATCAATTATTTCAAGGATTAAGAACACGATCATCAGAGAGTTTTGATAAATATAAATCAAGAGTTGTTTCACTATTTAGTGGAGATAATAATGATTTAGCAGATGCATTTGATGCTTTAGAGTCCAGCTATAATAGTTCGGATGTTGTATATGGACGTTCATACAAAGTTGGAACATTAGATCAAATTATACAACAAAATCGATCTATTAGCAGGGGAGACAAGCCTGCTAAAACTCCCGAAGCAGCCACCGCCGCATCCTCTCTTTGGGCAAAATCTCTTGGTATTAAAAAGGCTAAAGATTTTAAACCATTAAATCCAGAAGTTAATCAGGTATTATTAGATAATAGTATTTCTCAATCTTATATTGATAGAATAGAAGATAGTGGGAAAGAAGAATTTTTAACAACACTAGTTCAGAACTATCCTAGACTTGATAGTAATCTTCAAGGAGCTTTAGATTCTACACTAACTGATCTATTGGGTAGTGCTGGTATTCAGAGACAAACTTATGCTGCTGGTGGAAAAGTACAAAGAAATATAGGAATTATAGATACAGATGTTTTACGAGATCCAGCAAATGCCGATATTGTTGGACCAGCCATGGAAAAACTTGGAATTACAAATACTAGTTTATATAGCAGAGAATTAGCAAAATTAGCAGCACAAGCAAGAAAAGAAGAGTCTTTATCAAAATTAACAGCAATCGCTGGAGCAGCAGGATCAGGCAAAAGTAGTTTGGCTACGGGAAAAGGATCTCCAGATGATGCAACTTTAAGAAAAACTATTCGCTCTTCAATTCTTAGCCCTGAAGATATTGCTAAAGTTAATGAGGTTATAGTCTTAACATCTACTGCTAGTCAAGAAAAATTAGATGCATATTTAAAAGATGTTGATAGAGCATATATATTAAGTTCCAATACAACAGAAGAACAAGATCAAATAGGAGCTAATAGAGTTCAGAGAGATTTAACGGGGGAAGGTCTATATGGTCGTAAACCAGGAATTACAAATATTGCTCCTAGAGATTTTACAGTAGAAGAGAGTATATTAAGGGATGAATTAGGTAAAAGGGCAACCGTTCTTGGTCGCAAACCAGGAGGTTTTGGTTTAAGACGTAAGACTGAAGAAGAATTGCCAGAAATTGTTCAGGCTGGTGGATACTACACTGGTGGATTTGCTCCACCGACCAGAGGCCATCGTGGAGCATTTGATACTTTATTAAGTAATATGATTTCTAGAAATCCAAATGCTTCAGCAGAAGATATTATAGTGAGTGTTGCTCCTAATTTATCGATGGACAGAGGAGAAGGAGATACCGACGCAGAGAAGCTCGCACATGCTGCACGATATGGCATATTTCCAGCAGATTTTAGAGCATTATTAGCAGGAGTTAATTTTCCTGGAGGCATGATAAGTGCCGAATCAACTGGCAGAGGAGATGTTTTGCCAAAAATGATGGAGGTTCAAGGAGCTAATGGTCGTAGAAAATTTGCTAAACTAAAAGGAGCATTAGCAATCACATCAGGGAAAAAAGCCGGTGCTCTTCAAAAATATGAAAAAGCAGGAGTTGACGTAACAGATATTCCAAGGATAGACGATATTAGTGCTACTAAAGTTAGGCAAGCAGTGATTAATGGAGATGATGAAGCTTTAACTAGTTTTGTTAGCCCAGAAGTTGCTTCTGTTCTCATGGGCAATAGAGCACAGCTAAGAAATCGCAGCGTGATGGTTCCTATGCTTATTGAAGAAATAACAAAATATGGAGCAAATCAAAAAGCTCAAACAAATGCTGAAATTCAAAAAATGTTAGCAGAAGCTCCAGGAGGCCCATACGGCAAAAATATTACTCAAAGGGTAAGAGACAATGCTCCAGATGTAGTAGCCCAAATTGAAGCTATGAGAGAGAAAAGAGACGAATTGAGTTCCAGTCTTTTGGGCTACAGAGCACACAATATAATCTCCTTATTATCTGCTAAATATCCAGATGCTTATGGATTAGATCCATCACGCAGAGCATCAGTATCAGCACAGCCATCCGACTTATCTAAAGATGTCATATCGGCCCAATTGTCTGAAGGCATGGCCGGTGAATTTAGTGGGGTGCCAACAGCAATGCCTTCTGGACTACAAGAAGCAATACTAAAAAATGTAGAAAAGGCTACTCAGGTCAAGAAGTCTTCTGGGATATTACCAGCACAAGGAACAGAGATATTAAAAAGATTTGGAACAGACAGATTACCAAATGACGCAAGTTTTGGTCCATTCTCAGGAAAAACAGTAAGAGATACCGCCGAAGGAGGAAAATTAAAATACTGGAATTCTGCATTTAGACCAGAAACAAAAGCAGACAAGCTCGCTTACTATATTGCAACAAGAGACTATCTAATAGACAAATTTAATGAATCACAAGGAACTCAAAAGGCCACGTCACTAGCAGAAACAACTAGCGCTGTATTATCGTCAAAACAATTAGGACTAGTTGGATTAAATCCATTGGGATATACTGGATTATTAGGGCCAGAAACTTGGAATCTTGGAGTTGATTCGTCTGGACAAGAAAGATCAATAGATGCTTCAATAGTTCAGAGAGGATTACCAAATCAATATCAAAATGTAATTGATTATCTTAGTGGTCAAACAGAAGAAATTGTAGGCGGAGCAGCCAAACTTCTTGGAATATCTCCAAAGAAATTAACTAAAAAACAAAGAGAAACATTAGGTCAGGGTAATATTGAAGGCGCTTTACTAGAACAAATTTTTGGATCAGCAGATGCTACAATATTAGACGATGCTTTAAGAACTCGTCCGATTGACTTTCCAATGGGCATCGGATCTAAAGCAGCAAAAATATTTGGTATCGATCCTGATATTCCAACAGAAGTTAAAAGAACAATAGATAGTAATAGTAGAGGCAAGGCTGTTGAAGAATTCCAAAAACATTTTAGACAACAATATGGAATTCCAGAACCCGTCAAAGAAGACATACAAATGCTTTCCGAGGGTGGCTGGGTAAGAGGATCATATTCCCCACCCGATATTGCCGCACGAGCAAAGACTTTGGGCATGAGCCAAGAAGAACTCACAGCAAAATTAGAAGAACGATTAGATAATAGATATAAAGACTATGCTATTCCAGACTGGGAGATAAACAAAAGATTTGGACTAATACCATCTAAAAAAACATCACCAGAACAAGAAAGATATGAACTTGCCCAGGCTAATAAACAAAAAAGAATACAAGAGGCTATGGAAAAACAAGGTCGCAAGCCAAAAGAGTTTGAGACCAAAACTAATGATGAAAAAATGTGGAGAAAAAATAGAGGATATGCTACTGGAGGACAAGTTAAACTATATCACGGAAGCAATACCGGAGTTGATGATAGTGTTTTAAAGAGCTTTAAAGAAAAAGGTGCCCTTTCTAATATTGCTAAAGGATATGGTCAAGGAGAAGGATTCTACTTATATACAGAAAAGAATAAAGCAGAACAACAAGCTAAGATGAGAGTTAATGGAGGAAGCAACTTCACTGTTGCTCAAGGAGATAGATCAGGAAAACCAATGGTATTAAGTTTTGATGAAACTTTAGATCCAAAAACTTATGATTTAGATTATGAATTACAAAAAGGACTAGTGGTACAATGGATGCATGATAATTACGATACTCTTAAAGATAAATATGCTCCTACTGAAAATCAAACCGGATTAAAAGGTAAGTTTGATAAAAATCCAGACGCTGGGATGATGTCGGTTGGAGTACGTGTTCAAGAAGGATCTCAAACATTAAAGTCCGAAGACGGAACAGAGTTTACCTTGCCTGGAGGATCAAGAAAATCTATTTATGCCGGAAGTGAAGGAGATGTAAGAGAAGGGGCTTTATTGGGTCAGCTTATGTCCAGAATACAATCTGGAGATCCCGAATTAGTAAATTCTTTTGAATCCAAACTTTTTGAAAAACCACTAGGATTAGCATTAAAATATGTTGGATCATCTCCCTTGAAGCCAACCAATATCGAGACCTTTGCTCAAGGAGGACAAGCAGGAATATCATCAAAGGACACTGTTCCTGCATTATTAACTCCTGGTGAATTTGTTGTTAATAAGAAAGCAGCAGAAAAAATAGGATATGGCAAGTTAGAGACATTAAATAAAGCGGATAAATTACAGGGTTATAATAAGGGAGGAGTAGTTGGTGGAGGAGTAATTCAAAGATTTGCTACTGGAGGTAGTGTTTTTAGTATTGAAGAAATAATGAAAGGATTAAAAGGTTTTGCTGAACCAGCAGTTCAAAAATTAAAAACCAGACCAGAAACTATTGATAGTAAAAGTATAGAAGCTTCATCAGAACTAGTTAATAATATTAAACTATTAACAAAAGGTTTTGAAGAAGCTGGTTATAGCATGATAAGCTTTAAGAAAGTTCTTGAACAAGTTGGGGCAGGAGCTGACATATCTTATAAAGATATTGAAAAGGCAATGACTAAGGATGTTGAAAGACTCAAGATTACTGGAGCATCAATAGACACTATAATAGCAGCAGAAAAAGCATTAAAGAATGTTAGAGATCAAGCTAAAACAGCAGTAGCAAAACGACAATTTTTAGAAGCAGGATTAAAAGAATCAAAAACAGGTAAAGTTCTTGGTTCGGGTGGTGCCCAGCAAGCCATTTTAACAGAAGCTGAGAAAAAAGAAAAATTAATTACAGCACAAAGAAAATCACAAATAGAAAAAGATTTAATCAAAAAAGATCCATCATTATTAGGAGATAAAGATAAACTAGAACGAAGAACTAATAGAAGATTAGAAAAAGAACAAAGACAGATTAAAGAGCAGGCATTCTCATCAGCCACAGAAAAAGTTACTGGAATTAAAAGATCAGAACTTTCAGGAATGGGCATCGGCGGAGCTGATATTCAAAGTTATGTTTCTCAGTCAATGACTGATCGTAAAACATTAGCTCAGATGGATAAACAGCTTATTGCAATGAGATTAGAAGAATATAAGAATGCTGGAACTGTTAGAGGTGTCTCAGTCAAATCAGCATCAGAAGCACTCTCTCTTGCTAAGGAAGAAGTTAGTAAAAGAAGAGAAATGATTAATGAGATGGCCAAAGAGCAGGGAGAAAAAGGAGTTGGCGCTGGTGGTTTAACTGATATTAGAAATAGTCCTATTAAAAAAGCTGTTCAAGAAAGATACTTCTCAGGAACAATGTCCCAAGGAATTGGAACAGCTTTGGGAGACGTTGGAATGGTGGCAGGATTAGTTGGTGGACAAGGGAAAAATATTGCAAATCTAATGTATGATACTTCCACAGACGAAGGAAAGATTGCTGCTGCTGGTAAAGGGGCCGCTATTGAACAGGCCGGATCAACACTAGCAACCGGTTTAACAACTGCTTCTCAATTAATGGCTATAAATCCCCTATTAGGAGGATTAACAGCACTAGGTACAGTAGTCTATGCTGCTACTGATTATTTTACCGATTTTACTGGAGCACAAGAAACTGCTGCTCTAGAGATGGAAAAGAATTTACGATTTGAAGAAGTGGCCGCTTCTGAAAAAGATTTGGCTAAGGCTTTCAAGGATTTTGAGAAAGATCTTGGTAATATAGATCTACAAAAGGCTTTAGATAAGGCTCTTGTTAGATCCTCAGAATCATCTCTAAAAGCTGTTTCTGCTGAGACTAAGGTTGCACAAAATGAAAAGGGTAAAACTAGAACATGGACAGAGTTTCTATCCGGAGCAGAAAAGCCAAAGATGGATACTCAAGATTTTAATGAATTAGATAGCAAGATAGCTGAAAGAAATGCTGATAGTGGAGACAAAGCATTTGCTTTAATATCACAAAAAATTAATACTGGAGCTAGTGTAGAATCTATACAAGCAGATAAAGAATTAATTGGGGCTAGAAGAGCATTAGTATTAGCAGATGAAGATGCTCTTAAAACGGTTAGAGCAAGAATTATGGAAGAAGGTGGGTATGAGAAGGTTTCTAAAGAAAAACAAGATGCAATATTAGATGAAGTTGCTAATCAAAAAATACTGACAAATGTTCAGGTTCAATCTGCAATAAAAACAAAACAAATGTCTGATGCTTTAGAGGCTGCAGACAAAGCTGGCAGAAAACTAGCAGCTAGTTTTGAAAAATTATCAAATATTATTAGTGAATCTGTTAATAGAATTAAATTCGAATCTGATGTTAGAAAATCATCGGCAGAAAAAAGCAGATCAGCATTAAGAGGACAATCAGAAGATAATGGTCCAAAGTTAAGAGAATTAAATGTTCTTGAAAATCCAAATGCTTATTCTGAAAAAGATTTTAATCAAGCCTTACAGTCTGCAACAGCAGGAGTTGATGAAAAAACTAGGAACCAGTTAATAGGCGGAGCACAACTACAACAACAATTACCAAATGCTATAACAAAAAGCATAGCAGAAAAATTAAGTACCAAGGGAAGCTTGGGAGTTGAAGAAGCCAAAACAGAGGCTATTAAAACTACTAATGAACAAATAGATAAAACAAACTTATCAGATGAACAAAAGACAAGCCTTAAAAAACAAGCAGAAACAAGAATAAATAATTTAGCAGAAGAAGCTAAGAAAAAAAATGATACGCCTCAAGCAGAATTAGACGCTTTTAGAGAAGGATTAGGAGATGCCGATAATATTCTTGGGGCCTTTGGAGTTAAAACGCTTGAAGCAGTAAAAGCATTATCATCGTTTAAACAAGGGGCATTAGCCGATTTCTCCGAAGGTCTTAGAGATGCTAGTAAAGCAGCAAAAGATGCTCAGAACTATTTTAAGAAAGCTAGAGATATCAGAGCTCAAGGAGATATGAATCTTAGAGAGGTTATGACGGGCGTTGGTGAAACTTATGATGAGAAACAAGCAAGAGTTATGGGTGATGTGGCCGGATTAGCTGGCGGAGAAACCTCTGTTGGTGGAATTAAAAATAGAATTGTTGACTTACAAGCACAAAGAACAGCAGTAGAAGAAAAAAGACAGGGCATGAGCGATCCTGATGAACTTAAAAAATCTGCTATACAACTAAGATCATTAGACGATCAATTAAGAGATACAAGAGAAGCTTTAGACACATTAGCAAGTAGCACAGAATTAGTAGAAAAAGCATTTGATGATTTAAAGAATGTTAGAGATCTTCAGAAGAATAGAGAAAGTTTTGTTAATACATTACTAACAAATACTCCAGAAGAAGCTGATAAACTTAATAAAACATTTATAAGACTTCAAAGAAATCTTTCTGGAGGATTAAATGGTGCTAGTAATCAAAGAGATGCTCGCAAAGCATTTAATCAAACATTAAGAGAAACAGGAAGTGTAAGAGAAGCTACTAAGGCTGGTAATACAGTATTAGCCAATCAAAGAAAAGAAACACTGGCCCTATCACAAGATCCTGGAGTAAGAGCTGCTCAAGAATTAAATATTAGAAATCAATATGCTCAGGGTAAAGGAAAGCCTGGGGTAAGTGCTGACCAAGCTGTTGCTGACTATTTTAAACAACAACAATTACAATTAACAAAGAGTATGGCTATCGAGAGTGGAATGATGAATAATCCTCTTGTTCAGCAATCAATAGCTGCTATGGAAAATCCTAACGCTGATCCCGCAATGAAAGAAGCTTCTAGCAAATATTTACAGTCTGTTGGATTACAGGCTGATGCTACTAAGGCACAAGGAGAGTTGGCTTTATTAGAATCTCAGCAGGCTCTAGTATCAGCAAATGCCAACCTTAAGGTTAGTATAGATGATCTTAGAACAACTGTTGAAGCTAGTATGCTTAATAATGATATGAATGAAGGTAGAATTAATGCTCCTGGCGGAGCTAAAGTTCCATTAAATATCGGAGTTGCCGCCCCAGTTGCTCCTCCGAAGGCTCGCGGAGGATTAATTTATGCTAGTGAAGGTCAATTAGTAAATTTCCAACCACAAGGAACTGATACTGTTCCTGCTATGTTAACTCCGGGCGAGTTTGTGATTAATGCAAGATCAACCTCAGAACACTTGCCATTATTGAAAGCTATTAATAGTGGAAATTATAGTAAGGGCGGAGTGGTTTATTTAGCACAGGGTGGCGAAGTACAAAAAAGAAAAGAAGAAAGAATAGATGCTCAAAAAGAATCATGGATGATGTCAGAAGCAACTGGAGGAAGACCTGATGAGGTAGTTTCTAGAACATCATCTAGCTGGGCACAATCTCAGGTAGGCGATGGTAGATGGATGGGGATGACAGAAGATGAAAGACAATCAGAAGCCAAAAAATATGAACCAGAATTTCAAAATAGATGGGATAATTATAATAATAAAGAAAACGATGCACAGCTCAGAAGCGCTAACGATGCAGGATATGGTAGCATAAAGGAGGATCCTAATTCTGCTATTGTTGGTGCTAATTTTTTTAACGAAGAAAAGAAAAGAGCTACAGAAAGATTTGAAAAAGCACGCGATGCTGAAACAGCAGCATTAAATACTCCAATAGCTCAAACGTCGCTGTCTCCACAAGAATTTTCACAACCAGTAATACAACCATCATTACCGGTTCCTTTAGTAAGAGCAGATGTTATTCCGTGGGGCAGAGGAACAACAACAAAAATTAGACCAACTCAAGAAGCTATTGACGAGAAGAAAAAAATCAAATCTGAAGACTCACGAAGACGATCATTGTGGATGAAAGGAAGCAAAGGAAGAAGTCCAGAAGAAGAAACAGAATATGCAACATTGAAATCTAATCAAATAAAAAGAGAGGTCGGTCCATATACTGTAGAAAAAGATCGTAATATTTCTTCTTTAGTAAATAGTGCTTATCGTAAAGGTGCTCAGTCTAATGAGATAACACCAGAAGAAAGATCAGCCCTAAAAGAGTTAGGTTCTGATCGTAGAAATAGAGGAAGTTTACGTGCTCTATCATTTAGTGCTGCGTTGCCTCCAATAACTAGCAACGCAGTAAATCCTAGCGGTCTTGATCCAGCAACGGCCTCTAGAATAAATGAAGGCTACTCAAGACCAAGCAATGAGCAACAGGCTGCCCAACAAAATGCCGCAATCGAATCAGGAATTAGACAGCAGTATACTACTGCAAGACCTGATATAACTGATCCTGCGGTCTCTTCTGGTGTTCAAACAGGATTAGCATCTTATACTACCAATAAGGTTTTACAAAAGCCAGATCCAAATGATCCAAAATACCAAACAAGAAATCCTTTAGAAGGAATGGTTAATCGCATAGCCGATAATAGAGCTTATGAGGCACAGCAAACTCAACAAGCAACCCAGACTAATACTTCTGTTAATTTGAGAACACCAGAAATTAAAAATCAGGATGGAAGATTAGGCGTTAATATTGGTCCAATGGTTCCAAGTCCTAGAGTATCGTTGCCTGGAGATTATGTTGCTGGAACAAATTATACATATGGAGGAGATCCTAATACCCCAAGGTTTGAGTCTCAAAAAACAACTAGAGATAGAGAAAGCTCACGCAGAGATTGGTTTAACTTTCCTCTTGGATCACCATCGAATGTACTAGCGACTGAGACAATGATAAAATATCCAAATCAGTTGTTTATGCCGAATAGTCAAATAAATTCTTATCAATCTGTTGGCGCTACAGATCCATTAGAATATAGTAATGATCCAAAAATACGAGCAAAAGCAGAAACACAAAATGTTTATAGAATAACTGCTAGTCCAGGATTATCTTCTTCAATTCAAACGGCTACAACTTCAAGCGACACGAAGAAAAAGAGAGAAGCAGATAGTGCTATTACTAGCACAAAAATAGGAATAGAAAAAAGAGCACAAATAGCAGCTCAAGAACAAGCATTTGATGTTGAATTTAACCAACTATTAGAATCAGGAGCATGGAGAGATGATGAAGGAAATAGAGAAGCTTATAAGAAACAAAGAAGACAGCAAGTAATCAATGAAAGAAATAAAGCTAAAGAAGATGCTCAAACAGCAGAAATAGATAATAAATTTAATAAATTCTTAGCCGAAGGAAAAGTTAAAGAAGAGCAAAGAGACAAATATAGAGATGAACAAAGATCATATATGCCTAAACCTTATAAGGAATCTGTTGCAAGCTATAAGGTTCCAACAACAGAACAACTATTACAGGATCAAGCAAATAGCGAAGCGATAGCACAATTTGAAGGGGCCCAACAAGTTAGTGCGGCAGAAAAGGTTAGAGCACAACAGCAAAAAGCCGAAGAAGATAGACAAGCATCATTATATATAAATAGTAGCAATCCTGCTACGGCAGCAGTAGGATATGTTGGAGGAGTAACTCAGGGTATTGGAGACGCCCTTTATGGGGCGGCAAATATAACTGCCGGAGCAGTTGCAACAGTTGCATCTCCTATTGTTGGAGGTATTGGATATGCTATGTCTGGAGATGATACAGCTTTTAAAATTGGAGACGAAAATAATTTAAGAAACAGAACAGCCGAAAATATGTATGATGAGGCTAGAGCTAATGGCAGACCAATGCCATCTCCTCAAGAGATAGCGGCTGCTCAAGATGTTGCTGCTATAAGAGCAAGAACATTTACGGCAAACAGCGACAGACTAAATAATCAACAGGGAGCTTATTCTGCAGCAACTTCTGCGGCCGCCGATGTTGGACTAAGGGCTATGGGTGCTGGAGCAACTAGTTTTGTTGAAGCCGGACAAGCTGTTGCTGGTATGGGGCCGATACAAACTGGTGAGCAAACAGCATTACAACGTAATGATGCTAGAAATGTGGAGCTGGCTGGTGGTATGGATAGTTGGGCTGGCTTTGGTACAGCATTTGCTCAAACTACTGCGTATGGAAGCACTCAAGGCGCAGGAGCATTAGTTAATGCTGAAGGAGCAGTATTTAATGTTGCCGGTCGAATGGCAGGGGCTGCTGGAAGGGTCGCTAGTAGAATACCTGGTGTTTCTAGTGTTGGTAGGGCTGCTGGTAAAATACCTGGTGCTGCTAGTGTTGGCAGAGTTGCTGGAACAGTAGATAGAGCTATTACATCAACTGCCAGAGGAGCAGGAAGATTGGGTGGTAGAATTCCTGGTGCTCGTGGAGCCGGAAGGGCAGTTAATAATTTTGTTGAGGGCGTTCAAGATGTTGCTACTCAAATGGGTGATGTTATAGGAGTTAGAGGTATTGCCCCAAGTTATTCAAGACCAAATCTTAATAGATCAGGCACTACTTCTTCTTATAAGAATTTAAAACCAGCAAAGCCAGTAACATTCCCAGAGTCTGCTCCCACCAAAATCAGAAGCATAGACGATATTAATCCATTAGAGTATGATGGTAATTATGGTAGACTAGCGGCCAAAGCTAAAGCAGCAAGAAGCAGAGCATTGGATGAAAAATTATCAAATATTGATTTGACTATGCCAACACCCGGTCCACAAGTTAAGCCCAAAATAACAGCAGCACAATATCAACAGATTCAAGATCTTGTTAATCAAGGTGTTCCAAATAGCACAGCGACCCAAAGCGTGTTAGGAAAAGCTAAAACAACAGTTGCCGGACCATCTATAGTAAAACCCAAACCAACTAAACCAACTATTCCAACTAAACCAGTTAAGCCAACAACAGCCACAAAATCAAAAGTTAATGTTACAGACCCGGTGTCATTCAGACAAGTTCAGGAGAATTTAGCAAGTGATTTGGCTGATTATGTTACTCCAGCACGAAGGAATAAGTTCTTATCAGAATTTGTTGAAAAATCTACACCACAATCCGTATCGGTTGATCTAGACAAAATCAATGCTAGTAGACAAATAAAAGGAATAAATAGACCAGTAACAAATTCTAGTAAAGTTGGTATGACAACAGCAGAATCAAAACTAGTTTTTGGATCTCAATATGCTGATGAGAGTATTGTGAAACACGAGCTTGGTCATCTATTTCAAAAAAGTACGAAAGGTAGTAAAAAAGATCCTTTTGGAAAAAGAAGTTTACAGAAATCGCCCTTAATGAAAGAAATAGAAAAATTTGTTGATGATCCTAGTGGATTATCTTCTATTAGTGGTGGCAAGAGCAAGAATGGATACAGCTCATCGGCTATAAAAAAGAATCCATCAGAACTACTAACAACATTAGTAGAAAATATCGAAAAAGTAAAAGGCAATAAAATAGCAGAAAGAATTTTAAAGAAGTTAATGAAATTCCATGGATATAATAAAGGTGGACTAGTAAGATATTATGGTAATGGTGGTCATGTTGACGATCATGACAGTCATGATTCTCATGGTCATCATGGTATGACAACTAGTTCTTTGGCTGGAAATGCTGCTTCTACAGGATTGTCCGCTGTTGCTACCAGAGGAAGAAATCCATTAAATATGAGAACAATGGGATCTAATCTTGATGCCCATTTTGGTACAGGACACACAGCAACATTGGTTGGAGAAGGAATTGATATGATCGGAGAAGCACGACACACAGCACACTCTGTTGGTCATGGAGCAAAAGTTTTTGGACTAGGAACCTCAAGTCCTGCTGCCGCAACAGGCATTGGCGCCGTTGCTGCTTATGGAGGTTATGCTGCTGGCAGTTACGCATCCGAAGCAGCAGCAATAATGAGCGGAGAAAAAACAGCAGAAGACTATGCTAAAGAAAATGATAGACAAAGACAGCAAGGGTATGCTCAAAATTTTGGCGAGAACATGTTTAGTCCTGGAAGAGCAGCAGCACAATTAGTTGTAGAAACAGAATCCACAACCAGACAAATGGCCGATAATGCAGCAGAATCAAAAAGAATAGAACAGAGAACACAAGAGTTAGGGGCGCAAGGACTTATTCCTGACCACTACACTCAGTCACAAGAATATAAAAAAGCAGAAAGAGAAAGACAAATACAGAATGTTCCTAAGCCTGCTGGTGGTAGAATGATGTATGCTTCTGGCGGCTTGGTATATGCTAATAATGGAGCATTAGTTCCATCATTATCTCAGGGAACAGATACTGTACCAGCCATGCTAACTCCTGGAGAGTTTGTTGTTAACAGAGAGTCTAGTCAGCAACATATGCCTCTTCTTAATGCTATAAATAGTGGCCATTTCAATAGAGGTGGAATTGTTAACTATTTGGCCAATGGTGGAATAGTTGCGCCCAAATATTATGCTGAGGCTGGATTAGTTAGTGGAGGTAGTGGCGGCAGTAGTGGTAGTAGTGGTGTATCTAATGATATATCGTCTAGTATTAGCGCTGCAGTAGGACAGGCTATGAACCAACTAAGCACCGCACTCGAATCAGGAATGGAAACATATAGTCAAATGATACAAAGCAGTACTGAAACATTAAACAATTTCGGCCAAACATTCTCTAGTGCCTCACAAACAATTGCTAGTTCAGCAAATACTTGGTCAGAGACTGCTAGTCAAATACCAACATCATTAACAGCAGAAATAAATGGTACACAATCGGTTAGATTAGACGTAGGCTCTGTACAAAACCACGCTTCTGCTGCTGGAAAAAGTGCTGGAGAAAGTGCTGGTCATTATGCTGGAGCTATTACAAGTCAAAATACAGTAGCTAAATACGATAGAACCCAATTTGAAGGCAATTTAAACTCAGCCGCAAACAATCGCCCAATGAGAACCTAATATATGTCAAACAAACTAATAAGAGTATTTGATAATATTGGATTTAATTTCGTTATAGAAAATGACGGTATTAAGCCAGTATCTGCTATAAAAACATATAATATTCTTAATACCAATCATGTAGGATATTTAATTCCTTACATAGCCAGAAACTTAAATAGTCGCCTATTTGAAACTGGTGTTGGAGAAATAGTATTTGATAATATTGGTAATATTGTTGTTAAAAGAATTGAGACTATTTCATCGTCTAATAATAACAATACAGTAGATTTTCCATCTTCTGGTAATGATTTTTATGTATTTGCTAATCAAAGTTCTTTTGACAAAGGACTAAACAACACAATCGTTATTGATAAAGATTTATCTTTAGATCCTATAAGCGCCTTGTATCTTGTAGACTGCTCTTCAAAATCTATCAGTATTAATCTTCCATCATTAGACCAGTCAAACAATATTATTATTGAATTAAAACTAATAGAATCATCAAACCCATTATTTATAAATGATAAGGATGGTTCGCTAGTATGCACACTAGATTCGTTTAATAATTATGCAAGATTGGCGTCAACAGGGAAGGATTGGGTAGTACTAAATAATAAGACACCAGAAAGAATGGGCGTACAGTCATTAAATAATGATTCTGATACTTTTTCTATAATGAGTGCAGACATCAATAATGCAGAAATGTATTGGGACTCAGGGTCTCAAAGAGTATTTATCGGAGCAAATTCAGCATCATCCGCAGATACTATCATACCGACCAGCGGCACATATCCATTTGTTGTTAATAACAATAGTAATGGTAGTGATTTTATAGTTTATGGAAGTGGATCATTAAATAAAAATTTATTTTTTTCTTATGACGGAAGAGTAGGAATCAACATTCCCTCAGGCTCACGACCATCAACAGTATTTCATATTGTTAATACGGTTTGTCAAGAGGGTCTAAGACTAGAGAATAGAACATCTTGTTATCCAGCAAATATAACACTTTATCATAAACCATCCACAGACATCACTAGTGGAAGCGTAGTTTCCCAGATCAACCTTTCTGCTAAAAACTCTACAGGCAATCAAACAAATTATGCCCAGATAGAATCACGAGCAGTCAATACAACAGTTTATGGAGAAAAGGGCTCATTAGATATCACAGTAGTTTCTGGTGTCACAGGAATAAAAACAATACAAACAACAGTAGATTCTACATATGTTGGATATAGTGGAAATAGATTACAGATTAATAATAATGGTAATCTACTATTAACTAATGGTAGCAGTCAAATAACAGTTAGTCCACAATCATCCATAACATTCTCGTCTGCCTCATTATATGCCACAGGGACATCATATTTAACAAACATATCTTCACAAAATATTGATGCGTCTAATATAACCATTAGTAATTTAGGGTCTAGCGGATTATTGATGGTTTCTGGTGGCAAAATAATTAATAGTCCACTCAGTATTGACTCAGCAGGATCATTAAGAATTCCTGTTCCAGCAAATAAATTATTGAGCACAACAGCAAACGGAGCAATTACTGGAATATATACTCTAGATGACTATTTCTTAACTGAGAGAGACATAGTCTGGACGAAATATTCTCCACGAACAGCAACAGCTTGCTTAAGACAAATTACTTTCGCAGATAGTGTTCCTTCTGATGAGTTTGCTCCTGGAGACCAAATAGTAATATCATATAATGGATCTAATTTATATAGAAGAGTTATTAGTTTAGAGTTAAATGGCAATGCTATTGTTGGACTTTTAGTTGATGAAAGTATCGTACAAAATACAACATCAAATGTTAATATTTACTCCATAACTAAGGGTGGATATTTAACAATGACTAAGAGTGTTGATGATGGAATAATTTCAAATTCATCTTCTAATACTTTAAGCATTAGACCATTAGTAGATACAACATTTAATGCTGGTCAAAAAGATATTAATTTCTCAGTATATGGACTTGGAGATGATCCAGCATTATTCATTAAAGCAAATACAGGAAGAATATTAATACCTTCTGGAATCTATTCGGGTTTTGCCACGGGTCGTTCGGATATGTTTTCTACAATAATTAATATTACAGGAGTAGGATTATCAAACCAGTATTCATCTGCAAATTACGCATATGATAATAGTAGAAATATTTTTTCTGGATTATTGTCTAGTGTGGGCACTAATGGATTGCCGTCTTACTATGGAACATACGATCAGAACGGTAATGCTGCTGAATGGATAGAAAAACAAGACGCAATAGAATCTAGAGATAGTATAGAATTTATTGCGGGAGGAGCTTATTCTACAGCAAATGACAGCATAATAGGATCTAATGTTTTAAAAAGTATTGAGTCCTTAATTAGAGCGTCAGGATATAATTATGTTGGGTTTAGAATTGCTAGTCTACAAGGTATAACAGACCAGACTTATATCTCTAGTACAAATGGTCTTAATATGTCTTTTGTTGGAGTTAATAATCCTAAAAATATAGAAGATTTAAATCCTATTTATATTAAAAACCCAGCAGGATCTCCAACAGTTTATTCTCAACAAGTTATTAATAATCTTGGTGTTGTAAATAATATTTATCGTATTGGTAAATACGAAGTAACAAATACACAATACTGTGCATTTTTAAATGCAGTAGCAAAAATTAATGATCGTGAACTATATGACATTAGAATGAGTAGTAATGCTCAAGGAGGAATTACTCGTATTAGTAATGCTGGATATGAGTATAGTACAAAGTCAAATATGGGTGATAAACCAGTAGTTTTTGTTAGCTACTTGAGTGCTATTAAATTCATTAATTGGCTACATAATGGAGCAAGTATTACGCTAAGTGAGTCTGATATTGATTATAATTTAAGCGTCGGAGCATATACAATATATAGTATAGGAAGTAATTCTTATAATGTTGTTAAGTCATCGTATAGAAAGTATTGGTTGCCCAATCTTAATGAATGGCATAAGGCAGCCTACTATCGTCCTGTTAATTCTAACGATTTTACAGGAACATCTACCGTAAGTATTAAGCGTAGTGAGCCAGAAATTATAGCTACAGGTATTGATATCACAGGTTCGGCAGCAAAATTATATGCTAATCTTAGTGTTAGTGGGTGGTTATATGTTGACCATATTGTTGTTGGTGACGGAACCATACGATCTGCAAAAAGTTTTACAGGGTTAACTGATCCAGTAGTGGTAGATACTCCTACATCACAAGGGACAACCACAGTATCTCCATCAATAAATCTATTAACCCAATATAATAATCCTTATGCTTCTGTTTTTGGCTCTGTTGCGAGTTGCATATCTGCTGGTTGTTCATTTAATGCTAAGCCATTAAGATTAGATGAAGATACTATCTCGCTATGTTCCGATAACACTCTATCATATAATGAGATTCCTTGGTGGTGTGATACAAATAATAATGGTCCTGGATGGTTTAATTAAATAGAGGAAATTAATCATGAGTAATCCCTGGTATACAATTATTGGACCTAGCGGCTGGCCCGGAGTTAGTATTAACACCGGAAATAAAAAAATAGATGGAAAATATTATAATATCCTGGGAGATAAGAACATCCAATTGGCTGCTAGTGGAAATATGTGGCTTGTTGGAGCAAGTGGTATTCAGTTAGTATCTCAAGGGTATGTTGATACTAGTGGGTTAAGATCTAAAAACCTGTTATATCAAAACATGAGTAAAATAGACTCTAGTGGTAATATAGTACCTTCTTATCCTGGATCTGATGGATCGTTGATATACAGATCCGGAGACAATGACTTAGCAGCAATTCCTGGAAATAAATTAATTTTTAATACTGGATTAAATGCTCTAACAATGCCAAACCAGCCATATGGACCTCTTTATATTAGTTCTGGAAATTTTGATAATCCTAATACTCATGAAATAAAAGCATTCCCAGAGATAGAGTACGTTCCATCTGCAACTATTGATGGTACAGAAATCCCAGCAACCGTTACAATCAATGCCTTAACAAAATTAGCAGAAGGAGTACAAATAGCTCCAAATTTTGAAGGATATAAGGGGAATATTTTAACACACATGGGAAAAGACCAACCCGCACAATGGTCTCCCGCAGTCTATCTTAATGCGGACGGTGTTTTGTGGAATAGGTTCTCAAAGAGACCCATCAAGATTGAGGATGGTAGAATTATATTTTATGTAAATAAACCCAAATGGGCAGATGCTAGCATAAGCTCAACAGCATTAACGCAAGATATATTAGAAGCAGAATTTGGGGTGGGTTTTGATACTATTGAATTGGTGCGTAATGATACTAGAGAAATTACATTTGTAAAATTTGCAGCAGAAGTTAGATACGGTGCTGAACAAGACTCTATTGATTTAATTACTCCATTAAGTGATTTATATTTTGATGTTGATTTTGTCGATCCTGATGGAGAGCCTGATCAAACAGTGCAAGGATTAGCTATTAAAATTTGTACTCCAAAACCTTGGTCCGGTGGTACTTCATACTCAGGCAATGGTTATGCTTTCTCTGTTACTAAGGGAGCATATATGGACATGCAGTTGGGAAGAACTGCAAAGAACCAATATAGTTGTATACAAGAAGAACTACCAGCTAGTCAATTAAAATTTAAACCAAGTACACTTAATAGTATCAGTATAAGACCAGATACTTATACGGCATTTAATATGCTTGGTGAAAATATAGACTTCCTTGTTTATGGACAAAGAAAAACAAGATATGGAAACTATGATGAAAATATTTTTGGACTAAATACAAATAATATTCCCTCTGGTTTAGTTCCTGCATTTAAAATAGATGCTAATATACCAAACGCAGCTAGCGGATCTCCAGCTTCTGGAGTATACTTCACAAAGTATTTAGACAGAGAAAAAGTAAATCCTTCAGGATGGAGTTATGATACTAGAGCAAAAGTTTCTATTAATACCAGCGGCGCATATGTTATAAGTTCACTACCAACTGGAACCTATAAAATCGGAGAGGTGACGATAACAGGATATATTTATGACTATGCTGATTTAACAGTTAACAGAACAACTTATAGTCCTAATATTATTGCTGAAGATATTTATTTAAGACCATCTCCATTATCAAATAATAGTAATAAATATATAACTAATGCTTTATTAACTATTGATAAAAATGGTAAAATAATATCAAGAGTACCAAAGACTAATCCAACAATACCTGGTAAACCATCTGGCGTGATACTAGACCCTGATAATAATGGGTCAGGAAATGCTGAATCCTCTATATCTTGGACTATTCCAGAAAGTGATGGCAATAGTCAGATCATAAATTATCTAATACAATTTTCTACTAATGGCGGATCAACATGGACAGATATTCCCAATGATAATAATTTTTATATAAATAGAGCAAATGCATATTCTAATAAAGCTACTATAATTGGGTTGTCACCATTGACCTCATACCTATTTAGAGTTGCTGCTCAAAATGCTATCGGAATAGGAGAATATTCCAATGCTTCTTCAACAATAATTCCAGGATTATCTGTTCCAAAAGCCCCATATGGCCTAACCCAAGTAAGGACATTTGATAATAGTGAATATTCAGATATAAGACTATCTTGGGTCGCTGGACAAAATGGATCTTCCAATTTATTGGGTTTTTCAATAGAAGAATCATCTGATAATGGATTAACTTGGCAATATTATCCAAGTTATGATCCTGCAGTTTCCGCTCTTGATCAATTAATAACTAATACTACAGAAACAATTACTGGCACAACATCTAAAATAAATTATTATTATAGAATATCAGCATGGAACTCTTTTGGTCAAAGCGCTTTTTCTTATATTTATAGTTCTGGTAATGTTCTACCAGAAGATGATCCTGATGCTGTTTCTCAACAACAAACAGATCAATTAAGCAACTGGGATTTCGGAACAGTATTATTTACAGGAGTATGTTCAGTATGAAACTACTATTAAAAAGAGACGAAAGCGGTAATGGCTTTCCAAGTGTCGATCAGGTTTTAGTTGGAGAATTAGTAATAAATAGCGTTACTGGAAGACTGTATACAAAACTTACCGATGGATCCATAGTAGAATGGATAGCTCAAAAAATTTGCTTTGATCCTACTCCAGAAATTGTACTAAATTATGAGAATACAATAGTAGGAAATGATATAGTAGAAAATTTCTGTTGCTTAGGTGGAATATTAGAATTTGAAGTTAGTAAATTAAAATTAGATCCTTATCAGTATTCTTTTGAGCTTGTTGAATTGACAACAAATTCATTACCAACAGATATTAACGTACAGTCTGTAAAGTATTCTGAATACACAATCCCAAAACCAGGGACAACAACTAATGAAACAATATCTGTAAGAAAAGGTGTTGTTCCAGTAAATCTATCTATTTCAAATAATCAACAAAATATTAGTATATTTAAATTCATAGTATCTTCAATTACAGATAGTAAAAAATTAATTGAAAAAATTATTACTATTAAATGTGCTACACAATCTTAACTGGATATAATATATGATTAATACTGTTAATTATTCTTTAGAAGAGGCTGAAAAAGGGATAGTTATATCCTTTCCAACTCCATCTAATCTAAAACAGAAGAATCAATATATACTGTATTTTGATACTCCCGTTAGTCTTCCACAGAGCCCGGCTAATATTATAAGTTTTGAGCCATCAAATGGTTCTTATTCTATTTTTGGATCTAATTTATTTAATCCTACAGTATTTATTAAGATAAAATCTTTACGTAAAACACAAACAAAAACACTATTAAGATTAGTAATAAAAGACACAAATAATACTATCATATATACTGATTATATATTAATAGTTTGTTATCCAGAATCTGTGGTTTCTGTTACAGGTAAATTATTGAGTTCTAGTTCTTCTAATTTTGGACCTAATGGTGGTAGTTTAATACAAATAACTGGAAATAATGAATCAACATCATCCGTTATGGTTGGATCAACGATCCAAGGACCAGGATTGGATCAATCACTCAACAGAGTATCCAAAATAGTATCTTCTGCAGTATCATCATCAACAAGTATTACTCTTGCTAATATCTCAAGCTTATCTGTTGGCATGTTGGCATATAAGCAAGACGGAACACTATTAGGGTCAATTGTTTCTATAGATGAAGCCGCCTCAAAAGTAGTTATCAGTAAGTCTGTAACATTAAATGCTAATATAATTATAGTATTTGCGAATAGCGGATCAGGCAGCGCAATAATAACGGTTAAAAGTATAGTATCTGACACAGTATTTGAATTAAACCAACAAATTGGTAATTCTATTGAATATTCTGGAATTTATTCTTTAACAACAATTTTCGGATGTTTCACAAGTACAGAATCAACAACAATAGAGTCTCCCCTTTATACTGTATTAGATCAGAATAATAATTGGACCTATCAAGTTAAAGATCAAATTATTGCACAGTTTATTCCAAAAGTATCAACTGGTTTATCAAATTTAATAATTTTTTTGCCTATTAAAAATACAACCCTTTTAGCAAAAGATAGTTTACCAGCCCCTATTCCAGAAGTATCTATAATTAAGCTTGGTGGCAGAGTTTTAAATGATTCTATATGTATGTCAAATATCTAAATGGTGTAATTATTAGTACAAACCATAAATAAATGGATTAAATATGATTATAAATAGCCAATTTTTTATTACACACTATAATGGCAAAGCACAACTACCATTAAAAACTAAACCACAAAATTTGTCTACAACAGACAAGATTATATATGATAGATTTATTCAGTCAATCGGGAGTATTTATAGTAGTCAGGACATTAATGGTAAAATATTAAAATTTTGGACAAAACTAACAGAAACCACTGACGAATTAGGAAATACAAAATATACTTATATTCCACACCCCGATTCAACATTAGAATATCTAGACTCTAAACTATCATATTATTTTATTGTTAGAGACACATCATTTCTGCCACTTAGCATACCAGTATTAGGTGGAACAGTAACCAATTTTGCTGATCCCGATATATTACCAAGAGTTAGTATTGATTCAGTCGATTTAAATACAAGGACAGGCAATAGTAGTTTTTTAAATATTAATGCCGATAATTTACAGATTAATGAAACATATTCATATAAATTCAATACCATTAATAGTAATTGGCCAGCCAATATAACCCCTATTAGTGGAACATTAAGATCCACCTCAACTTCTGGATCAATACAATCAATACTGACTCTATCTCCAACAACCCAGAACTGTAACGTATCAAATATAGAATATAATATTCCTGTTTCATGTTTAGTTTCTAACTTAAATGATAAGCACATAATATTACAACTTGAATTAACGCCACAATCATATGATGGAGACTCTGTATTAAGTAATGAGTTTACTATAAAGTGTATAGATTGTTTGCCACAAGCTATAATATCTTCTAGTATTACTAATGAGGATGACAGAGTCAAGAACCAAAAAGAAACACTATCTGTTAATTTGACAAATTTTAGTAAAAATAAAACATATAGATATTCAATAGAGTCACTATCTGCAACATGGCCTTATTATGTTTCTCATCCAACAGGACTAATAAAAATTACTTCAGCAACAGATTCAATAAAAATAGACGGTGTATTTTGCCCGTCAACAGAACAGTATCCTAGTAATACTAATAACGTTTTGACATACGTTTCTCAAAATAATAACGTAACTAAACAGTCGTGGTATAGACCTTCGATAACATTAAGAGCATCTTTAACTGATCAAGATTATCCTACTATTATTCACTATAGTAATGTTTTAAAGTTAACATGTAAGAATTATTCGGCACCAAGCTCGATAAATTCATCTGTAGATATAAAAAATATACAAGACTCATAAATAAAAGGTATAATGTAATGTCAACAATCAAGCTTATAGATGTATCTGTGGACGGATTAGATGATAAAGAACAATATAACTTTATTTTTAATAATAGAGGCGGGAATTGGCCAGTAAAAATTATGCCTCGTTCAGGAGTTTTTTATCCTCCACAACTAAATTCTTATGCATACTTTTGTCCGAGTGCCGCTTCATGCTCACCAAGTGACCCTAGTGTGTTTTATAACATTCCAACAACTAATCTTAAACAAACAACATTGTCTGTTGATAATACAACATTATATACTGTTTTAGACCTAGTTATCACCAACTCTAATAATAATAACGTTGTTTATAGTCGTTCATGTTTAGTAGAATGTGACACCTGTTTACCCAATATAGATATATCAGCTCCTGATGTTACTCTTAATGCTAGTACTAAAAATGCTAACAATATACCAATAACTATTAGTGGATTAATTCCAAATCAGGAATATACATATAAGTTTGAAGGAATTGATGGCAATTGGCCCATTAGTATTCTGCCATCATCTGGCACAATACAATCAACAAAAGAAACATATATTCTTAGCTCCTTAGCTTCTTTTTGCAATTCATCAGATAATTGTCAGAAATCACAAAGCGATATTCTAAAGTATCAACAGTCTAACCAGTGTTATGCTGGAGATGAACTTTATGGTAAAATTAAGCTAACTATTACTCCTATCGATATTAGTGCTTTGCAAACAAAAACTCAAACTTCTTTTTCAATAGTTTGTGATAATTGTTTAACAAAACCAACAGTTTCACTACCAAACTCTGTTACTCTGACCAGTTCCACAACTAGCAAAACAACAGTATCTGCTACTCTTTCAAATCTTAAGGCTGGAGAAAAGTATAGTTATAGATTTTTTACTTCTGATGCTAATTGGCCAATTGTTTTATATCCAAATAGTGGAGTTATTGTACCAACTAGCGATAACCAAACAGTATCTGTTAGACTGTCGTTTTGTGCATCAACAGGGTTATGTCCACAAAACACTATTGGGGTTGAGCCATATTCAATAAATACATTATTATCTTATGGTGTTGCTAGATTAGAAAAAATATGCAAATTAAAGATGGAGCTAACTCAAGACTGTAATAATTCTAAAGTATCTAGCTCAGAGTCTACTATTATTTGTTCTAATTGTCTCGATAAATACTCTGTAGGATTTACTAATGCTCCGTTACTAAGTTTGAGTTATCCTTGTTGCACCGGAACAAGAGACCTAACGGCTACTATTGTTGGCTCACCGGCTCAAGCATACAGATATGAATTTATACCAACAATCAGTGATGGGAAAATCAGTACTTTACCAATTAGCGGCATAGCCGTTACTGACATTAATGGAAATATAACCTTTGGTACTCGCTTAACTTCAGATTTATCTGACAGCAACACAAGAGCATTAAGGGTTATTACTACTAATTTAACATCAGGAGAAACTGCTACTGACACATTAACGGTTCAATGTGGCGGAACTACAAGTTGTTGATAGCCCTATAAGGAAACGTGATGAGTTATTTATTAAATAATTGTAATACCGCTAATTATAATAATTCAGCATCATGGAATGCTTTAACTGGTAATATTACTTCTGTAGGATCAAATGGACAACCTAGTTACTACGGAACATATGATCAAAGCGGAAATGTTAATGAGCTTTTAGATACTATAAGTAATAGCTATCCAATTTTTAGAGGTGGATCATTTGCTAGCAATGGAGATTCTTTAAAAAAGACTTATGCTGATATTAACTTCTTTGACTCTAAAAGAAGTGATTTGGGTTTTAGAATAGCAAAAAGTTCGGCAAGCATAGACTCACAGAACTATGTTTTAATTAATAACACAAATAATAGTTCTGACTCTTCTAATAATAATCTTGGATCTGTGAGCTATACTTATCAAATTAAAAAATATCTAATAACTAATAATGAATATGTTGAATTTTTAAATGCAGTAGCAATATCTTCTAACAGCTTATCTTTGTGGGTTTCTCAAATGGGAGATATTGCACAAAGAGGAGGCATTTCTAGATCAGGAATTTCAGGATCATATTCTTATGCTTCTCTTGCAAACATGGGAGATAAACCAGTTAATTTTATAAATTGGTTTTGTGTTGCAAGATATGTGAACTGGCTAAGTAATGGGAAACCAACAGGAGTTCCATCCAACTCAACTACAGAGGATGGAGTGTATTCTTTATCTGGTTTTATAATACAAGGAACTAGTAAGCCATCAAAGAATAATAGTAACTCTTACTGGATACCAACAGAGAACGAATGGTATAAAGCTGCTTATTATGATCCAAATAAGGGTGGAACTGGAGCTGGTTATTGGACTTATTCTACAAAAAGCGATTCTGTTCCAACATCAGTAACTGCAGACTCAGTAACTGGTGTGGCTAATGGACCAACGAATCTTGGATGTATCACTCCAACTCCAACTCCAACCCAGACACTTACTCCATCAAATACTGTTACTCCATCAGTTTCTTTAACAAAAACTCCTACAGGTTCTGTTACTCAAACACCAACAAAAACAAGTACATTAACAGTAACTCCTACTAGAACTGTAACTCCGAGTGTAACTAAAACTAAAACGCCGTCATCAACAAACACATCTACTCCTACTATAACTCCAACAATTTCTGTAACTAATTCTAGAACCCCGACAAAAACACCAACAAATACTAAGACTCCAACCCCGACTAAAACATCTACTCCAACAGTTACTCCAAGCAAATCAATGTGCAGTCCGGTAAATCTTGGACAATTAATTTATCAAAATAGTGTTTTTATTAACGATAATATACAAGCTTTATATAAAGGATTGTTTTTTGATGGTAAATTATTGCCTAATATTTCATTATTAAATCAATCAATATCATTATCAACAGCTAATCTTCCAGCAACTGCTCCTACGAACATTGTTGTACAAACTATTATTACTAATAATCAGCCATCTTTTAGTATTTCCTGGAATTATCCAGAAAACTTAAATATATTATCAACAAGCACAGGACCAATTAATTATAGAGTAGAGTCTAGTGTTCCTGGAATTGGAGATGAGGGTATTACTGCAAACAACAGTGTTTTAAGCTATTATGAAGCTAATACTTTTCCATCTGCTGGTAGTACTGTAACTTTTTATGTTAGTGCTTGTGATAATAATCTAACAAATTGTGGAACAATTGGATCTGCTAGCTTGACTGTTCCTGTTTTAAATATTGGTTCACCAATAGGGCAACCAACTGTATCAGTTACAACGTCGGCACAATCTTTTACAATTAATTTTGTCTCCCCAACAATACCCTCTAACTCAATTTTTGGTGGCTATTATTTAACTTGTGATAGTCTTAATTTTAGTGATGATTATGATGGCATAAATGCTAATGGTAGCATAACACTAAACTATAATGATGTTAGATTAAGGATGGTGAATGGAAGAACCTATACATTTAAAGCAGCAGCCGGTAGACTGAATAATAATGGTGAGGTTATTTATGACGGAGCAGAGAGGGAGTTCTCTTTTGTTGCTCAGTCTACTACTCTGACCCCTACCCCAACACAAACAAAAACACCCACAACAACACCTAGCAATACGCCAACTAATAGTATAACCCCTACTAAAACGAACACAAGCACTATAACACCAAGTAATACCGCTACCAATACCATAACGCCGAGTGTTACGTTAACTACAACACCAACGAAAACAGTAACTCCTACCAATACAGTAACTTCAACTAATAGTCCCACACCATCTATAACGACGACAAATACTCCATCAATTACTCCTACTAATACAATCACGCCAAGCGTAACAAATACGCCAACAAGCACCCCAACAATAACTTCCACGAATACTGCGACTCCAACAATTAGTATTAGTCCAACAATAACAGTTACCCCTACTAGTAGTACAACTGCTACTGCTACTCCAACTAGAACAACAACGCCAACAATAACTTCCACGAATACTGCGACTCCAACAGCTAGTGTTAGTCCAACAATTACTATAACCCCAAGCATAACAAACACTGTTACAACTACCCCAACAATAACAGTTACTCCTACTATTAGTGTAACTGCCACGGCTACTCCAACCAGAACAATAACGCCAACAGTTTCAATAACACCGAGTATAACATCAACACAAACTCCAACAATCACTCCTACTATAACAACAACCACCACTCCAACAGTAACCATAACTCCAACAGCAACTAGTGCCATACCTCAAGCTAATGCTGTTGCTGTAGCATACAATAATAACAAGGCTATGGTATCTCAAACCTATGGTAATTCTTTTGTTTTAAAGGACTTACCAGATAATCAAAATTGGACAACAATCTGTTATGGTAATGGAGTATTTATTGCTGCAGCATATACTAGTTATATAATTAATTATTCTACTGATAATGGTATGACTTGGCAATCATATGATATATCAAATGAGATACCGAGTACTAGCGCCTTGTGGATTAATTCTACATATGATCCTATTAATAACAACTTTATATTAACATCAAATACTAGTTCTCAAGTTGCTATAATTAAATTTCAAAATGGGAATGTTAAAGATGTTACTTATTCTACATTACCAGCTTATGCTAATTGGAAAGGAATTGCTTATGGGGCCAACATCATTGTTGCTGCTACAGACAACTCAGGCTCCTGTGCAACATCTCCGGATGGATTAACATGGACAGTAAGATCATTTAGTGGACAAATTGTGCCTTGTTCGTCATTAGAATATCTTAATAATGAGTTTATAATAATAGGAAATAGACAATATGGAGCAGGAATGAATGTGATGACCAGTAGTAACGGAATATATTGGAGTGTTATAACATCATCTACACAAAATAGTATGTTTAATGTAGACAAAATAATATACGGATATGGAATATATGTGACTACTAGCAGTAGTGGGAGATATATTATCACAACAACTGATGGAAACGTATATGAATCAATAAACAATAAGGTCTCTTGGAATCGAGTAATTCCGAATTATGGATTACTTAGTCCCATATTTAAAGTGTGGACTTATACAGATGGAGGAGATAGAAATAGAATTATTATCACAATTGCTAATAGTAGCGTTGTACTGGTAACGAATGGGGCTGGATTTAGTCAGAGAACAGGATACTCTCACAATTGGTTTGATATAGCATAAATAAGATACTAAGGATATTTGATTATGGTTTATTCATTAGAAGCTCTAAATTCTACACAAGATTTTGCTACTATACAAGCTCTTGGTCCTACTAATGCTGTTGGAGTATATTTCAACGGTAGCGGTATCCACACTGTTGCTGGACCAACTCCATTCATTGATTTCTCCACTTCTGTTGAAAGAAACGAAGCAGGAGAACCTATGGTTTTTACCAACAGAATAACATTAACTGGTAAAGTTACTATTACTAAAGAAGCATCACCTAATGGTAGTGGCATCGGTCCAATGATGTCAGCAATTAGTGGATTAAATCAAATATTCAAAATAAATACTTGTGGAAGTTTTGATATAACATGCAAATCAGCACCAAACGCTGTAGAAACTAGCATATTTAGCGCTGGTGGTGTTAGATTAGTTAGTTTTGATGTTAACAAGAGTAATGATAATTGGATATTTACCGCAGATTATACGGCGGTATTGGAATATTTGGAACCGGCATACAGTGGTTGGTATGTTAAAGATTATAGTGATAGTTGGAGCATAGAACCATTAGAAGACTATATTTACAGTAAAGGAACTATTAATGTAATACAAAAAACAGAGTATGATAATCCTCAATTAAAGCCAACAGCTCCAACAAATACTGCTGGAGAACCCAAATCGAACCAAACAAATACTGGAGGAACAGCAGTAGCACCAGTTGATATTAATTATCTAAGTATTCCTCAATTTAAAGTTTCTAGAACAATTAGTGCCGTAGGAATACCTTCTGGAACAGGATTTTGTAAAAGTACTTTGCCAATAAATGAACAAAATAAAATAGATTTTGACAGATATCCACCATTAGCAGTATCAGCATTTAATAATGCTAAAAAATGGGTGATGGAACGATCATCTGCTATTTTTGATAAAAAAACAGATAACGTTTTATGGTCACCAATGCTAACGAGAGGAATAGGAGGAACCGATGGATATTTTTATAATCATCTAAGATCCACCAATTTTGATGTTCATGCTGCCAGATATGAGATAACTGATACTTGGTTAGCCATGCCAACAGGAATAACTTTTATTGAAGATTATTCATTAGAAATGAGCACTGACGATAAATATATTCATACTGTTAGAGTTCAAGGAGAAATTATAGGATTAAGTATTAGTAATCCAGCAATTACTGGACTTCCATATGTTAGTGGTAGTGGAAGTCCTTTAAAATTTGATTTAAGTTCATCTACCGGACTGTTAGATAATTTATCATTTAATACAGCAATAGCAGATAATGGATTACCAGTAACTAAAAATTTAATGGCTAGTAAGTATGCTAACGCTGTTAGTGGATGGATAAATGAAGTTAAGCCATATTTGTACAGAAGAGCTTGTATACCGATGAGTAGTCCTGACAGAACAAAAGGATATATACCAGGAGCAGTTAATCCACCACAGCCCCCAAATAATCCAGTATATTCTAGAAATTCTGTATTAAATATTATACCGATATCAACTTCTGAAACACATAATCCTAAAAAGGGTAGCATATCATATAGTTATGAGTTTAATAATAAGTTTACAATAATAAGTGGTGTTTTATATGAAAGTGTTAGTATTGAAGAAACTGGGCCAACAGATGTTATTGGAGAAGCTTTCGTTTTGGGTCGATCATTAGGGCCAGTTTTACAAAATCTTGGAACAAAAACATCAACAAGAAAAAGCGTCACCATCGAGGTTGGAGTGGTTCCACCATCTAGTATGGGCGGCTTTTTTATGCAAAATACCACTTGTCCTTTATGGACGGGAGGAACGGTGTATCAAACTATAACAGGAATTATTGAAGGATTAAAGCCATTTGGAGATAGGGCTTCATACATATTCGGAAATGCTAATTTTAATAGGAATAATAATAATGCCCAAGGACAAGTTTATGTGACCAATGATACTCAATCATGGGATCCTACTAATGGAAGATATTCAAAATCAATTGGATGGGTTTATCAGCAATGCACAAATAGTAAAAATTATTTAGATTATTAATATGCCAACAAAAGTATGTTCAAATATAGATAAACCAATTGCGCAAACATTATTCTTAGGAGCTAGTGTAGCCAGTTTCACTAGCAACTTCGGCTGGGGAACACAGCCATCACAATTAACAGTTAATTTAGTAGAAGATGAATTGGTCTACTCTTGTGATCCGTCTCCTTCTCTCACAGCAGGCCAACCAAATGACGGAAGCATGTATCCGCAGTTCACTGGTACTATCAATACTGATGATCATTATACTCTTTGTAGTGGAGTAGGATGTTTTATTGATAAATATACTGGGGCGGCAGCTAGTGAGACTACTCCCATAGAAAACAGAATAGTTCCAGGAAAAGTATACTATGAATTATCAGAAACCAAAGGATTAATATCAAAATACTGGAAAGATCCTGATCCTGGATTTTTTGGAAGAAAAACAAGAATACAAGAAGAAAATACTTACTCAAACGTTGCTGAGGATAGTCATCCAGGATATAAGTATGATATAATCGATACTCCTGTTTATTTTAAAATGGGGGATTTTCAATTTGGGGGCTTTGTTCAATCTTGGTCACGAGATATTGGTAGCGGAGGTAAAAATTATACTGTTATTATTAATGGTCCACAGGCTATTCTAAATTCTTCTTATATTATAGTTGATAAATATGCTGGATCAATTTTTAGCAAAGCAGATGCCCCCGGATCTACGTCAATATATGGTGGTCCAAAGAATTATTTAAAATCGCTTGGTGCTAATTATAGTGATACTGATTTAAAGCATGGAACAATTCCTAATATTTTCAACATTTATGGATTTTTAGAGTCTTTCGGTGAGGGAAACTATGGAATAGCACGACCAGACGATAGAGGAGTTAGTATAAATTCTATTCTAGACGCTTTAATGATGTTAACTTCAATAACGCATGATAGCACATTTAAATTAGATACTGTTTTAGGTCAAGGAAGTACTCCTAACAGAAGTAGCGAAGCTATAAAAAGAGCATTTTCTCCATTTGGAAGAATCATATCCAAATGTATGCAAAGAGAGGATAATGGTAATTTATATGAACCAATAACATCAGCTTTTAATAGATTTGGAGTAGTATATCCTCAAACTTTAAATGCTATGTCAAATGATACTACCTCAACAAATAGATGTCAATTTGTATTAGATCTTCATGACGTTATATATACAGATAATACTAGAATAAAGAAAAGATTGCCAAATGATATACGAACCACAGGACCATTTCTTAGCATAACCGATTTATTAAATGATATTGGAGAAAGAGCTGGTTGTGACTTTAGCATAGAAATGATTCCACGAGTATATAGTGCTAAACTTTATCATGTTATAAAAGTTAAAGCAATATCAAGGCTAAAACAACCTAGTACAAATCTTATTGAAAATACTATAAAATCATTAGAATGCAATAATTATCAAGTATCATCAAATACTATAGGAAAAGAAAAGAATGATACTCCATCAAGATGTTTGGTTATTGGAGGACAGCAACAAAGATTATACCAAGTAAAAAGTTATAGATTAGCATATACTCAGAATAATTTCATTTATAATCCCAGAACAAGAAAATTTGTTAACTACTATTCTTTGGCTGATGGAGCGCCGATAGGTAATGATGCTCCAACTATTACAACTAAGCAATATGGTCACGGCAAAATAAGATTTCCAAACTTTAATAGTTCAAGAAATAAAAAAATATCAGATTATCTTGGAACATCAAGCAGACTAGAGACAGCATATGTTAGCATAATTAATGACGAAGATACTATGCAAACTGCTGCCTCAAAGGGTTTTGGTACTAAAGATGATATATGGAATACAAAAAATGAACTCTTAGACGGTGTTGATGTTAATTATGGTAACTATGAACCGTGCTTTAAAAATAGTCATGCTATTGCATACTCACAAACAGACACTTCTGTGGGAAGATGGTTTCCATTATATTTAGATAATATATGTCCATTTTTTGGTTTCGTTTATGATAATAAAATTGGATTAAAGGTAGGAGCCAATGATTCTGCAAATACTGATTTTAGAAGAATACGTCCAGTATGGTATGACACCTGGACATCTCAAATATCTATAATAGTAAGAATATCAGAATTACCAAAGCTTAATGTGCCAATTAGCCGAGCATATCTTGAAACTGGAGCTGGCTTTGCTCTTCCTCAAACAGCAAATCTGGATCCTCCAACAACAACATTTAATAATCTTGGAATATTAAATAGTTATGACCCTGTAGAATTTTTTGTATTAACAGAATCTGAGATACGAGCAGCAATAGCAGGATTTGATAATTATCTTGTTTATTCATTAGCAAAAACATATAAGCCAGACTTAATAGAGTTAATAAGAAGAGCATACTATATTAAAACACGAGATGAACTAGTGAATAATATGGGTATGGAACTTGATAAAGCTGAAAAAATTGCTTTTCAAGAAACAGACTGGTATTGGAAATTACTTGGTCCTAATATTGCCGGAGACGAATTATATCCAACTGCCGTTTATCCAGATAAAAATGATGGTAGCCAATATATTCAAGAAAAAGCTTTGCAAGATTTAAAAATAATTCATAAATTTATTACGGACATTGCAAAGTATTATGGCAAAAAATACATGGTGTCTGCTGATCAATTAAGAACCTATAGAGAAAATAGTGTTACCGGATTCGCTTTTCCCACAAATGTTGGATACGGATACATATTTAGTGGAGACGGTAATTTAAGATATAATTATACGCCAACTAATGATGGGGCCTGGGAAGAATATGGAAACATAATAGATGATAGTATGGCTGTTGGAGGAACACAATGGATGACATTAACGGACGATACTGGTAAGATTCAGCCATTATTGGGCTATAACAATAATTATAATTATGACTATATTAGACAGGCAAAGTGTGTGGCCGCTAATAAAACTACGCCAATTCAAGACATTATAAAAGAACAGGCAAATCCATATTTTAGTTATGATAGTTGGCTCACTCTTAATGAATATAAAACAAAAAGTTGTACTGATAGCTACATATTTCCATCATTAGATATTTCTTCTTTATCAAATAATGACTATGTTATAGTTGACCAAAAATATATCTCCACTGTTGGCACCAGCATAGTACCTACTGGAAGTATGACAACAGCATTAACTCTAGGTTCAATAGTAAAATCGTATGATGCTTGGGGGGCAGAGATAGTAGAGCTTACTGGGACAATGACAAAAGGCATATCAATGCCAAGATCAAAACTTTACGTATCAACATCAGTTGAAGAAAGTTTTATATATATAGATCCTACTAGATTTGAAAATCCAAAAATCTTAATAGATTCTCCAGGAATTAATTTAAATTTATCTAGCGAAGAAAATGCTAAAGATCCTAACAGAACAGTAATATCCAACATTTCAGCTGAAGACTTGATGATATACTTAAAGACTACCAGAAAAGATGATTGGGATATGGATTGGATAAGATACATGTTGAACTATATTAGTCCAATAGTATTAGACGATAGTGATAATCCATATTTTCTTGGACTATATACCGTATCATCTAATCATACTGCAAATAATGTTGAGCTAGCACCAAAAGCCGCTCATCCTTTTTTTGCCGGTATTCCAATCAAATCAAATCAATTTGTTTATGGACCATGGACTAATTATCCAGCACTAGAGGGTACTGGTATTTTCCCATCTGGTCAGCTTGTTACTCAATCATCAACGTTTCCATTAACTTGCACATATTCAAGTCGCGCAACCACGCAAGCAGAAGTTGATAAAGCATTAAACAATTTAATATCAAATGTTAATATAGAATTTAATGATGATTTTGTTCCTTGGAATTATGGAGGAATGCATCAGTTAGATATTGTTGCTTTTAAAGAGATACAAACAAAAGTGAACTACCAGAGCGTTATAGAAACTGCTCAATTAGATATGCCAGGACTTCCATTATTTAATATAGGTGGTAATTTTGCATTAGCCAATACAGGATTGCATATTATATCGCCATCTGGTTATGGTTACAAAGACGTTAAAGACTCCGTAGCTTCTGTTGTGAATTTATCATATATTCCAGGAGCAACTATGTCTTTCTCCCCTAATACAGAAAACACAGTTACTGCAATATACAAAGTATTAGACTTAAAAACTCCATCATACTTTGTTGATGGTCCAATTATAACCTCTATACAAACAAGTGTTGGACAACAGGGAATATCCACAACTTATTCATTCAGAACATATACGAGGAAATTAGGACTATTTAATAAAGAAGAAAATGACAGAATAAGAAGAGCTAATAGGTTAAATCTGAAAAGAGGAAAACAGATCTCTCAAATTAATCAGGAAATTACTAATTTAAAAAATAAAGAAAGAGATCTAATATTACAAGAAAGATTAAATAATGCCCAATTTGGAAGTTCAGACCTGTCTTCGAAACTATTTAGTTGGAGTCCCAGCACAGTATTAGTTGGTCAGGCTTCTCCTCTTATTAATGAACCATCAAGAACTCCAAAAGTAATTGATGATTTTTCCATATCTAGTAGTCCCGGAGCTTTTAATACACGAACATCGAAAGCAACCAAGTGGGCTCTTGTTAATAGTTCAGATGTTGGTCAACCATCAAGCAGCAAATTAGAGACGGCTTCATCAGTATCGTCACTAAAAGCAATAGCAAGAGTAACATCGACCGTACAATTATTTCAAAGAAAAGAGCTTGAAAATCAATTATCAAAAGACTATGGAATGCAGTCAGCAATGAGTTTGGATGGAATATTATCTCCAGTATCTTTTTATCCAACCTTTAAGAACTCAACATTCTCATATTCTTTACATAATACCTCTAATTGTCCATTTTGTAGAGGCACAAAAGTTAGAGATATCAGTGTTGTACAATATAATGAAAATGGAGATAGAGCAGAAGTAGCAACAAAGATAACATGTGATAAGTGTGGTAATGCTGGTGAAAAATTAAATGCTAAGATAGTAACAGATGAAGATATTCCAATTAATTTGATTACATTAAATCCTATAGTTGTTCCATATGGAGAATTTAAAAACTCTAACTCTCAAAACTATACTGGTGCTCATCCAGACGGAGCACACGAAGATATAGGGGGCTTAACTACTGGGGGTAGAATTTTCAGAGACAGATTACGCCATTGTATAGAAATTGTGGCGAGAGGATCAGTTCCACAAAATAAAACGGGATACAAGCTTGAGACTAGTAGAAATCTAAGGGCCCATACTAATCATCCAGATGGTGTTCCATCCAATGATTTAGACTATTATCCTTATGATGAAGCTTTATATCATATAAGGGATAAATCTAGTGATGCTCTTAATATGTTGCACGAGAATAATCAAAGATTTTTCGGACTAAGAGGACCATTAACACTACACTCTTGGGGATATGATGCTGACGGATATCCTGTTCCTAATGCTGCTGATGAACCATTAGCCTATGACAATTTTGGTAGACCAAAAAGATTTAAGCTTAAATTAACTAATAGCGGGGCTACTAAAAAATATAGCTCATTATCTGTCGGCGAACTATTTACCATATCCGGAAATACCAATATTTTTTCTAAAACTTTTAATTATGAGAATTTGCCATCATCATGGTCATCACTTACTACAGCAGCAATAAATAATACTGATGTAACTACTATTAAAATAGAAGACAATATGGATGTTGAGGGAGGATATGATCCTGGAAATCCACCAACAGATGGAAATCCAATTGATTATACTCAGGGATTTAAAGGAAGTATAATTAGTAAAACTCAAAAGTTTAACGGAAAGTGGTCAGAAAAAGTTAAATTAAATGATTTTTATTTAAATTGGGCAGAGCGTCCTGACTTATGGAAAGTTGGTCCTATTGATCTAATTTGGGATCAAGACAGAATGGTTTGGGCCGGAGGTGGCGGAGGAGAAGAGATTGATCCTCCTTATATTCTTACCAACTCTAATGATATAACCACACTAAAAAGCTTTTTAGACAAAAAAGCAAAAAAGAAGTATATTTACAGAATGATATATGCTACTCTTGAAGAAGATTTAATTAAACAACCAGATTTTGATGAGACATATGTTACAAGAGGTTATATTGACGATATTGAATTTAGCAGCGAGCCTTTACGACAGGGGTATAGAAGATTAATATATATTAAAGATAAAACAGGATATTGTGCTCCACGAGGAACAAAATTACTTTGCAGATACAACAAAAAGACAGGTTTTTATGAGCCAGTCAGCAAGCCATCTCTAATTGTTAAAGGTAAGATTACTAGCGCAACTCAGACCCTAATAGACATGCATTATGTACAAGGCAGACGATCAGGAGTTGTTCCAACAATGACCGTTAATTTTGATAATCCTCTAGGATTCACAGTAACAACTAATGCTATAGCTATATTTACATTCTTAAATGGAAAGTGGACACTAACGGCAATTAAATAATGTTTAGTTCAAGGATTATAGACAAAAGTAGCAATTGCAATATTATTAAGCATTCATTATTGGATGACTTGTTGCCGTATACAGTCAGTTCCAATGGGACATTAACTTATAATGATAGCAACCCAGGAGGATTAATTCGTTCACCGTCTTTTGATGCTCTGATACAACAATCTCAAGCAAGTTCCATTCTTGATGATGTATTAGATGTATGGCAGCCATTAATTATTAATTCTGATACATATGTTGATAATAAACTATTGTCATCTCACGGCAGCTGTTATAATAGCAATCCTTTATTAACTAGTGGACAATTGGGTATTGAGAGTTTTTTCTCTTTCACCCCAAACTTTAAAAGCTGGACAACTAGTAATGCTAAAATGTCTATTGATTGGCTATTAAATGGACAGAATACTCCTTACTCTGTATATTATGGAATTCTTTGTTGGTTTAGACTAAAAGATATAACTAATAATTCTAATATTCACGGAGGTAAAGAGCAACCATTAACATATTTTCCAAATGGATCAAGATTGGTTAAAAGCGGAGATGCTAATAATGTTTATATTAAAATAAATAATTCTAGACTATATTCAATTAATGCACAGAGCAGAACCATCAAAGATGGAAGTTATGTGTTTGACGAGGAATTAGGAAAAACTATTGTGGAACTTAGTACTTTAGGGACTAATCCATTATTTAAAATAGCTAATATGTATAAATCAGAGAATGTTTATGACAATACATCTTCTTTGCACAGGATGGATATGAATCCAATACTCTGGATTCCTGACGGAGACTGTTTTTTCTTTCATAATAGCGATGCTGAGAGAGTTTCTTCCTTATCATACAATATATCATGCAGATCATATGTTTCATCCGCTCTTTATCAGAAATATTCGTCAATATATAGAATATTAACACTTGATGAAAAAAGATCTTTTAGTAATAAAAATTTAAAAAGATCGAGATTCTATAAAAGAATTGCCCATGCACTAAGTACTAGTCCATTCATTGATGATTTTTCTATAGAAGCATTAGACTCTATAGAAATAAGGAATATTATAGAAAGTAAACTCAATGAGTCGTTGGTTGATATTAATGGTGAAATATTAAACTTAAAAAACTTATTAATAGATATTAGCAGATTTTTACAAAATACAACTAACGATACGACAAATAAGTCTTTGTATTTAGATACTAAATTTTCTCCCATAACAATCAATAATAATTTAATTAATGATAATTCACAACTATTTTATAAATTAATATCAAAATATGGGGCACATCTTAAACTATCAGGAACTTCGTCTATTTCTGCAAAGACTGATGTTTTAAAATTTGACAACAAAGGTATTGCAATCACACAAGTTTTAGATAATTATTGTAGTAAAACCCTAACAAATACTTCAGTATATAATAATCAAAGAATTATTTTTGACAACACCACAATACAAACAAAACTAAATGAGTTTAATGCAAATATAGATGTTCTAGTTGATAATACAAAAAAAATAACCATACCATTATATGATGTTGGAAAACCTCGTTTTAGAGATGTCTCTCTAGATCTTAAAACATTATTTATTCCCAGCATGGCATATAAAGGAGATGTCCCCCGTGTTTATCGATCAGATAATATAGATTATAATGATCCTGCTAACCAGGGTCTTGATGCTAATAATCAAACAATATATGATTACATTTATTCTACTGTAGTGAATGATGGAGCAGAAATTAATCTACAATTTGGTCCGACTCAGCCACATTGTTCTAAGCTACAAGAATCGGGAATACAATTATCTGCTTTGACAATAGCAGAGATAGAGAAGTCTTATGACGAAGGGTCTGAACTATCTTTGATAAATTATATTAATAGTCAAAACTCTTTCTTTTGGGAACAACTGAGTGGACCAGAAGGAACTTTTGGAGATAATGGACTATTATCTGGAACTTCTAATGAGGTTATATTCTATACAAATTATACAGGTAAATATACTTTTCAATGCACAATATCTAGTCCATTTGGAACATTTAAAAAACAAAAAACCATATATGTTGTTGATGGTAGACAGTTAGTTATTGGTCAGGGCGGGGCTATGAAAGAAAATGCCGTTTCTTATGGCAAATATTGGGATAGTAAAAATATATCTTGGGTATATCCTCCATTGGTTACTCCTTCATATATAGTTAGTGAAAATATTCCATTAATTCTTGATAAAGATCTTATAAAATCAAATATATCAAAGATAAATAAAATAGCAATTAGTAATTATCATGGAGTAATTTATCCAATAAAAACAGATTTTTCTGTTAGGGAATTTATAGGAACATTAGGAACAAGAGCCCAAGATGATGTATATTCATTATCTAAAGATTATATTTTTGGTTATAGTTCAAATTATATATATAGAGAGACTTGTCCGTTAACTTTGATATATGAAAACAACAATACAATAGTAAAACTGCATTCAGTATGGTTAGAAAAAATAAGAACAGACCAAGACGAGTGTTCTCAATGCCTAAGTTTATATTTTCCAAAAATTAGAAGTGTCAAAACAAGTTCCAGAATTTCTGAAACTGACAGCAACGGAAATGTTGTTAATACCAGGAATGTTAACTTTAATAGAACAATTCGAACCAATAAAGACCCTGAAGGATTCACATTACGCGCTTATGAATGGGACTCTGCAAGAAATTTAGCCAAAAACATTAAAGAGGTTGGAGACTTTAACTATCCAACAATTAGCACAAAGAAAGCACCAAAAATCAAAGCTTATGGAGGATATAGTAAAAAATTTATAGACTCTATAGGGGTGGAGATTAATGGACTAACTAAACCACAGACCTCAATTAACGACAACGGTATTGTTGCTGGACCAGGAGCGTCAACAAATCTTCCTGTAATAACTGGTTTTCCACTAAATTATCGTAATTTCCCAGACACATCAACTTACAAATTATGCTATCAAAAAGCAGTAATGGTAAGTGGTACTGGCTTAATTTTGCCATTTAGTAAGGGTGTTTTTCATCCAAATAGTGGGTGGATACCATATTCTGGAGGAAATGAATATTCTATACATGCTAATAGATGTGGAGTATTAAAGTTTAATCCTGGAGCAAGAGACTCTTTTAGCTTTCTAGGCCCCCAGATAACAAGACTACGATCTGGACCAATAAATAGCGAAAATAATATAATACAATCAAAAACTTTTTCTAGTTCAGTAACACTAGGAATAGCAAAAGAAATTCAATGGGATCCTGCTTGTTCTTGTGAATCTCCGCCGCCAGGAGCAGATATTCAATTATACAATGATAATCAAAAACATAAAAATTATATAGATACAAAAATAACAAATAGCAATAATTCTAGCAATCATGGATATAGAATACTTGCTGGTGGCGAACCAAAAGGAATAGAAGCTACGGCAACTAATAACTTTCCAATAGCTAATGATGAATTTTTAACTGATCAAGCTACAACTAATTTCTATTATTCATTTGCTGTTACGGGGCCTAATTCTTTACCAGATAAAATTCAATTACCAGACGGACGAATGCAATTTAGGATTCCAAGAGTAAATGCATTTGGAATCAAAGATATTGAGATTAAATTAAATTTTTTAAACTATGTTAATACTAAAAATATGGTGGTTTGGCTAGATGTAGAATATGCAAGTGCTGAAGATAGTTCCAGATTTGGCTCCACAGCAAATCCCCCACCATCTCCTCTTAAAAGTAGTGAAGAATTTTTAGATCAAACATTAAATCCAAGAATATTTTTTGGTAATTATGGACCTAACCAAACCAGTATTGATGGATCATTAAATAATACAAAAGTTGAAAGCTATCTTAAGGATTTGGTGGGAATGAATAGTCCATCTGGATTACCAGGTAATATATTTAAATTAGTTTTATTAAATCAAGAGACTATACAAAATAACAATTATAATTTTAGTGTTAAATTCTCAGACCATGCCTCAAAATTTAATGTTCCTTGCGATATGAATATGCTAGGCTCTGGATATTATCATCCTAGCGGACAATATTCCTATATGACAAGCCAAGCCTCTAGATTACAAAATATTATAAGATCAAATGATGAGATTTTGCCGACCATTGCGGCAACAGGATACTCTGACAGAGAATGTTGCGAATATTCTTCTATTATAAAACACAATAGATTAAATATTAGTAATAATAATTTTAGTAAATTTGTTGCAAATACTTTGTTTAGAAACAAGGGTCCAATGGATGGTCCGTGTGGTCCTGATCGTGCCCCAAAACAGAGAGAAGGAGATCTTGATGGAAAAACTAAATTTACTCTGAATATTATGGTTCTTGATGAAGAAGATGATATGAATGTGCTAGATTCAACAATAAATAATCAATATTTATCTGGCTTAGAGAGTACAGAGAATAAAACTAAATCACATTTATTGTATAACTCATTATGCAATTGGGAATTAATACTTCATGTTGGTCCAGTTAGGGATTCTACTCCTACCACTAATCCCAGTTTGGCTTCTTATGGAAATAATGATGCATTATCTCTGTTTGACTATAAAAAAGATCCATCGTATCCTGGTTACAGTTTTATTGCAGATCTTAGTAGTCAAAAACACTTATTACCAATTGCTAATTATAATGCCCCATATTCCTGTATAGCTGACTCAACAACTTGCTTAACCTCGCAGGACGATCCAACAGGTCAAGGTGTTATGGTTAGGCCGCCAGAATTCCCATACTATGCTATAATACAAATCATGGCAGCTTTGGCTGGTTATGGAGCAACAACTGGGGGAACTTTAGTTGGTGCTTTGGCTGGTCTTGAAGGTGCCGTAAATAGTCCGGGGTATAATGCTATTTTTGATTACTTTAAAGAAGTTCGTTTTAGTGAAAGCTTGGAGAATCAAGGAAGACAGATTTATTTTCCGAGCTATGCTAAATATCCATTTGGTTCTCCAGAAAAGATATTAATTAATTTTAAAAAACCTAGTTCTTTATGGTATACTGCCGAAGCGAGTATTTTTAAATATCATAACACACCGATACTAAAACCAGATAGATATAAGTTTATCAAATTATCTGGAGGAGTAGATGGTTTGGGTGATTTCTCATTTGATCTTATTAATTCTATTGAAGATTTAATTGATCAAAATTTTATTAAACAAATAAATTTAAGCTGTGGATCAAATTTACCAAGTTTACCACTCCCCACTGCTATATCAGACTCATTCATAAACGAAGGAGACATAGTTCGAGTTGCATTTACAGGAAACGGATGTGAAAATCCATCACAAATATGTATTGCAAAAAATAATGAAACTTGGACAAATCTAAAACTAGATCCTTCAGCACTATCTAAAGCAAACCATTATTTACAGCATAATGCTATTTTAGGATCTTCCAATTCTTTATCTAGTATCGATTTATCAGAGAACAAAGCTGTACTAGTTAAAGGTAAAATACCTTATGATATATTTAAGAAGGGTGACATAGTTAGTTGTTCTGGAACCTCCTCAACTAATGCAACAATAAGTAAAAAAGGATTAATTTACAAAAATAATAAATACTATTCTTTATTAGTGTTTGAGAATAGTGTTTCTGGATATAATCTAATGTCTGTTCCTAATACAATGAATATTTTCTTAACATATAAAGATGAAACAACAATTATAGATAAGACAAGCAAAAAATATAATATATGGGGAGCAGATTATATTAATAAAAACGTATTTAACAATATAACAGATATTGCTCCAACAACTCATTCGGTTGGATCTTATGGAGATATGTCTTTGTTTATGAATAAGAATATGTTATCAAATAATATACATAATAATCAATTACAAGAAATTAATGATATTTTTAATAATAGAAACAACGACAAGATAAAGCATAATAAGATAAAAATCTTTGTAAGCGGGATAGAAAATACTGGTTTTGTTTCTAATTCCAGCTATGGGTTCTCATACTCTAAAGAAGATCTAAATATTTTAACTCCAATCTTTAGAAAAGAAAAAGAAAACAAGGATTATTATTATATTAAATCTGATACCGATGATGCCACGAATCATGATACAATAGTTAAAAACATACAGTTCTCATCTTCATATAATGATATACCAAGTAATTTTTCTATAATACGAACAGATGATGGAGTCAACTCACTAACTTCAGGAATAAGTACTGGCGAATTAGAGATAGAAAATAAGTATTATGAATATAAACCAATGAGATCTATTACCACTAGTGAACTTAGTTGGGTCATTTCCAGACTATCTACTATAGAGAGCACAGGAGTAGACAATACTCTTGAAGCAGCAGTTGGGGTTCCAGGATCAACATCTACAATATTAAATTCTTCTAAATTAAAATATTTACAAAAACACTACGCTAAACTAGAGGACGATCCGATAGACTGCTACACACCAAGTCCAGCAAATGCCGCGGCTTGCAACAAGAAAAAGACATATGCTGCTATAAAAGATTTATTAGAAGAGAAAAACTCTATAATACAATTATTAGATGAACAAACGGTTTTTGATATTCCTGCAAATAATACAATATATCAATTAAACAGATCTGATTACTCTAACTATAAATTAAAATCATCACTGCCAATAACGGACTCCAGAAGAATATCCCCATACATACTGCCAAAAATTGAACCAGTATTATCTGGAATCGAATGGAGAGGAGCAAATGAAGGAGAACAGTCTGGTCCAATTTATATTCATTATAGAGAAGCAAATAAAGATCATTACTGGATTAATATTGACAGTAAACAATCATGTTTCCAGGACTTTGAAAGTAATCCTAAAGTATTAATTTCTACAAAATATAAATGCACAGAAGCTAATCCTGTATTAGATATTTCTACTCCTCATATAGATAATAATATATGTCCATTTTTTACAACTAAACCTGATCAGGGAATACAGTTTGATTTTGGTGCAACAGAGAATATGACTTCTAATGTTAATGAGTTTACATATACAATAAATAGTAACAGTATTACTCAGCAAAAAAATGCATTTCAAAGACAGTATCCTGCTATTACAGGATGGAAAACTTTGACTAAACTAAGATATTTTAATATTAATGGCGATCAAACCATGGATAATATTCTGGGTCCAGGTTCAGAGGTGACAATAGAATCAACAGAATCATATGCTGTTCCATTAACAAATGAAAATCAAGGTAATGACAATTCTGGTGATACTTTAGATTTGTCTGGAATTGGTGGTTGTCAAACGAATATTGGAAGTCCAGGAGGAAAAGGAATGATGACATTAGGCAATACTAGAATAGGAAAACCAACAAGAGTTTGTAATATCGTTAATCTAGACAATACAAATAACATATCAGTAATGGTAAAAAGAATACCCAGAATGTTAAGAGGAGTTGATATTTTATCTACGGTTTATAGATATGGATCAAAGTCTGAATTTAGACCAGCTAGTTTTACAAGTCCACCAGTTCCATATGAGACAGACTTAGCTAATGCTCAAGTAGGTAATATAAATAATAGTCTGTATGTTTGGGTGGCACTACAAAGGAATCCTCTAACATTCAGTCTGGAACCAACAACACTACCAGACTTTTTTAAACTACAAAATGAAATGATATTCAGATCGTTTTTTGGCAGCGTTGATAAGATAGAAAATAAGTCCGATGTTGCTGCTAGTTATTTTCCATGGGAAATGATACCATACGAATATGAATAATTAAACGACAACACCTGCGCCCAAGATGAACGCAGGGTTGTCGAAAATTAAAAAAGAATAAGAATTAGTTCTTGTCTTTAGTATCTTTAGCTGTCCACTTATGCCAGCCTCTGTTTGGAAGATTATTTCCATCATCATCTTTTCTTTTTGGAAATAATGTTCCGCCCTTCTTGTGCTGACCGAATGCTAATATAGCCCCACAATCAGCACACCTAAGTTCATAGTAATCATTTCCTTCTACATTCCTTACTATAAATCTTAGATTGGTACTTCCGCACAATCCGCACTTAGCTTCAGCAAAAATCTCTTGGATTAGTGCTAACTCTTTAAATATTTCCTTTTGACCAGATCCTTCAAGCTCAAAAGATAACTTATCACTCGCTCTGTATAAAACTTTCATATTTATTTCCAATCGCTAGAGTATCCCATAATATCTTCTGAAATCTCTGATATATTTTGTTGATACTTTGACAATAATCGTATAATATTAACAGCATCATCATGAGAAACAGAATAGACATTATCTGTGGGTAATTGATTATTATTAAACAACTTAACCACATTTATATTAAGTCTTTGAGCCATAACGTCAATAAAATTAATCTGATTATTACTAATCTTAGAAACACTACTGTTGTCTGGATTGTCTTCAATTTCTTTGGCCAATTCTTCTGCTGCTACTACTTTCCTTAGTTTAAGGGCTCTTCTTAAAGCTCTGCCTTCTGCTCGTGTTTCTGCTACGGCAACCGGATGATTCCTATAAACCTTGTCACAGTTCCCCCAATAAACGTCTGCTGCTCCATCCACAGACACGGTATTAAATTCAGGCCTGTCAGGAGAGGCATCATTTAAAAGATACACAACAGAATGAACCACAGTGGCTCTTTTTTCGTTATTTGGATCAGGAGATTGTACAACCTTAGAACTAGAAACAACAACTCTACAATTAAGAGCAATTTCAAAAATTCGTCTTAATCCGTCGGTTGTTGGATTGCCCGATATCTTTTCGTCTTCTGATAATAGGCTTAAAACATAATCGGTCCATTCTAAATCCGTAGTCTTTGGAATCTTCTTATCAACAACGTCAGCCTTAACTTCTTCAACTTTCTCTGTCTTTTCCTTTTTAACCATAAAATCAGTCCTCTATTATTATTTTTTGTGGAGTTTTTTCATTTGAACATTTATCAAGAATCGGTATCAATTTTTCAACCACCAATGATGCTCGTGAAGGAGAATAATCTTTTAATTGTTTAATTCTAATTAGATGCCATCCTCTGCCAGTTATTAAACCTTCTTTTTTCTGGTCATATCCAACATTACGTTCCAAACTCTTTTCTCCCCAAACTGGTTCAAAATGACTTGGACCGTCAACCTCAATGGCCGTATTAATAGTAGGCAAAAAGATATCAATCTGCAACTTGGTATTTACCAACGATTGCTCTTTATGAAACTGAACTTGATATCCTAAGCTCAACAATTTTTTATGTATGAATTTTTCTAGTTTTGATCCTGTTTTGCTAGATTCTCTAACGGCTTTCATGGCCGATTGCTGCATATTAATCTTAGTATCTTCGTCTAATTTTTCCCAAGCTAATTTAGCTTTCTGTTTTCTTTGTTCCAATTCTGTTTCTGTGAGATTATCCCAAGAGTCCATAACAGACTTTCCTATTTTCTGTTTAACAGCGTCATTTCTTTTTTTACCTTTTGTTGGATGTTCGTGCTTGCCAGTACTCAAAGCATTCTTTTGAGCCTCTGATTTATCTCTGATACTTAGCTTAAGTCTTTTAGCATCTCGTCTAATTTTATTCGCATATGTTCCATGCATAGATGCAATATCTGCAAAACTATGTTTTTGATCAATATACAAAGTTTGCAATAGTCCAAGTTTATCAGAGTCTGTTAAACTATCATATAAATTTTGAGATTTCTTCATAATTAAACCTTTCAGATATTCCTATCGGTTTTTTCCAGCATATATCATATATATTATAGATATCATTATTATTAACTAAAATATCTAATGAATCTTGATCATAAAGAGATTTCCATTCTTCGTATCTGGTGCCTGGATTACTAGACCACGGTAAGGAATTGGTATATAATATTCTTCTTTTTAGATTGGGAAATTTATTAGTAAGTATAACACTGGGCAAATCAAATAAAAATAAAGTTCCATTAAAAAATTGTGATTGGCTTAGATGTAATACTGGCAAATTATATAGATTGGCCTTTTCACAATAGCTATTAAAAATTACAGTTTGATTATATGGATTATTTTTTTCTATTTCTTTTATAGCAGAAAGTACGTTATTGTGGGCCTCGTCATTTAAAAGCTTAACTAAAACAAAACCTACGTCATTCATATTAAAATACTTTCTTTAATAAAAGTTGCGAGATCGTAATAGTCTTTTGGTTCTGTATATTCTATTGTTTCATAATTTTGAATTTTATCAATATCAACAACTATACTACCACAAAGACTAGCCTCCAGCGAATAGTCATTTTTATTATTTTCTATAGATAAATAATACTTATGAGACTGTAAAACATTTGCTTTGCTTGTTTCGTCTAACATTCCAAGATTTTGATAATGAGGAATATTATAATTATTAAATAGTTTTATTGGAATAGTCGTATTAGGATATAAATAATTGCTTAGACTTTCTGGAATGGTTTCATAATCATCAATGAAGCATACTATTGATTCTTTTTTAGTTATTGATGCATTATTATGAAATAATTGACTATTAATTAGATTGTTGGGCAATAAAACAGATTTATATTCAGATTTAATTTTTATTTTGCTAATATGAGTTACCGGCAATTCTTTGAATTGATCTAATATCTCAAAAGATAAATTATCGTGATATATAAAACATTTTACCTTCGTAGAAGAGAAGTCTGATATAAACTGAATAATCTCATCAGTGAGTCTGTTTGCACAAAATATGGCATGAGTAGGATTGTGTGAATAGTATATCTTATATAGATGACTATCTATGCTAGACCCAATAATGTTAGTATTAGGAATATTAGAATATACACTAGTTTGTATAAATTTAGATTTAGAGTTTTGAACTAATAATGTTGTCATATAAAATTTTTAGCTTTAGTTATGTCCTTGAAATTACAAATTTTCATAATTAATTTTTTATCTATATATTGTTTTTTGAATAGTATATTTTTATTTATCATTTCATTGATCAGTTCAAAAAGATACATCTGAGATGTACAATTACTTGTAAATAAATTTTGTAATACTGTCAATGCTTCCTTATTGAGATAAATACATTCTGACCAAAGTTCTGGTAGATCATAAAATAAATATTCAAACTGTTGTTGCTCAGAACATCCAAGATTAAAGTTTTCACGAATTTTATTTAAAATGAATACCTTACATTCGCTGTTTAGCATATTTTTAGTTATGCATTTGTCTTTTAATAAGACTCCATTTGATATGATTAGTAGCTGTTCACAATGAGTATGTTGCTCTAAATATATCTTTATGGAGTATGCTTGATTTGTGGTTTTATACTCCTGGTTATATATATAATGAACATTTTCATGGTTATTACTGATTGTATTAATAATTTTTTCAGAATCAAACCCGGTGCAAATTGATATCTTAATATTCTTATCTATGTTTCTAATCGACTGTATCTGATAGTCTAATACTGATAATTTTTTTTTGATCTCTAGTAAGGATTTAGATCCTATGGACTTCATTCCTTTAGTAATTTCTGGTACTAGTATTAGAGCATCAATCATAATGTATTATAGTGTCTTTATATGATTCTTCTATTGCTTGGCCTAGGTTATGATTGATATTTTTATATATTCCATTCATATTCTCTATTGTGAGGAATATTCCATAAAAATAATCTGTTGATATTTCACTCATTAGAATAGCAGCATCTGGTTGGTCTACATTAACTATATAATTAATTCTATTAATGCTATCTTTTTTTATAGCCGACTCTAATATTTTTTGATTAACTATCCATATAAATTTACAGCTTGATAATTTATCATCTGTGGATGTTGCAATATGCAAGGTTTCGTATGCTGGTTTGTCTTCTAGAAAATAATGTAATTTCCAAGACATCTGATTACCTAGTATTTTATCACAAGCAGACTGAGCCCTTTTCATGTCATAATCTCGTTTAAATGACAGATTTATGCGCTCTGGTTTAATCTCTAATTTTATAATCTGATTACAGATATTCTCTATCTCATCATTATCACCTACCATGCAGAACAAATCATAAGCTGGAGCTACTCTGCTTTTTGCATATACTTTAAGATCAATCTCACTTTTATTAGTTGATATTTCATCGGCTTTATCTTTTGATAGTCCATATTTGCATAAATAATTATGAATATAGTTATAGTTATCAATAACTTCTATTTTTTTATTGGAAGCTATAGCATCTGGAATGTAAAATTCACAAGACTTTCCAGACGATACTTCTTGAGCAAAATAGCATTTTTTACAAGATGTATTAAATTTACTCATATCTTAATCCTTTCTAGGGCAACATCAATAGTTCCGCCTTCTTGCAAGATTTGTTTTATTGTAAAAATATTATTATCAATTCTAGTATATATATCTTCTATAGATAGTATTGATTGAACGCCATTAAGTTTGCTTAAAAATTCCTGTCCACCTATTTGGTTCTGTAAAAAATCATTTGAATACTTTTTAACATCTATGATACTAAATATTACCACTCCTGTTGGCTTAGTTTTATTAAGAACCTTATGAAAGATAGCATCTATTTCTTCAATCTTTATATAGTTTAAACAGGAACAATATATTCCATCTGATGAATGATTTATTATATTATCAAGTTCAGATAAATCTATATTAATGCTATTAGAACTATTAGGCACATAATTTTTATATGTGATATTATAATGTCTGCTCATAGTACAAATATCTCATTGTTTTTAAAATTAGTCATATATTCCACCATATTATTTTTGAATGTATTATAATCATATTTTGAGTAAATTAGTTCTGAACCTTCGTGTCGCGTTTGCTCGCTTGTATTTTTTGATAAAATATTTGTTAAAGTATATAATATACTATTAAAATCACTAATATTGTGCATAAGAGGATTATCTTTATCATTTGTTATGGGAGAAACACATTCTACCCCACAAGACATTGCAAACAGAGTATTGACCGTATTGCCAAGATCGATGCAGACTTTGTATTGTGATAAAAATTGTCCAAGATTATTAATAGAGATATTTGATGGACTAATGGCTTTTATAATGTCTGTATTTGGTATGTTTGAAGATATTGTTTTGTGTAAAGTGTCTATTTGTGGATTATTTTCTAGATTAAATATTAATACATTCTTATCTCTTGTTGCTGACCATTCAGTAACAGGGATACCATAATTAATAATTGTTGTTTTATTATCTTGAGGATATCTCCATGATTGCATAATATGTTCGCCAAAAAAGATCTTATGAATGTGTTTAGTATTATTTTGCAATAGTACTACATCTTCTTTTTTAAAGCTTGGGGGAGGAGGGTAATGAAAAGCTATAATATCCTTTAGGTGTGCTTTATCTGATAGTTTTTTAGTATTATTTGTATGGTCTAAAAAATTATTAGAAAAATAACAATCATAATAGTAATCTGATACCTCATCTCCATCAAAAAATAAATTAATATTATCTACATCATTAAAAATATTATCAAACAACATTGAGCCAGGAGAATAAAGAAGATTAATTCTTTTATTAAGAGTTCCGTAAGCGATATTTAGAATTGAATTGGTGATACTCATATGATTTTATTAATATGCTGTTTTTTAAATGGTATTATATGTTCACTATATATATTATCTGATATTGCTCTTTTTGTTTTTGTCTCTATTGACTTATATGAAACACCCGTACATCCTGTGCTATATATGGTATGATTTCTATTATAACTATAATCATAGTCATCAACACCGAATGAAACGATTGATTTCTTAAGAATTGTTGCAAATTTACTATTTACTGTGTTGCTATTATCGTCTTGTAAGTCAATAAAAATATCGCCAGTTTGATGAGCAATAAGTATATTCTCTAGTGTTGGGTCTATTGGTGCAACAAGGACTCTGTTGATGGCATGCTTAATATTATTTTCTGTATATATATTAGATATCATGCTTTCAATATCATTTTTAATTTTGGCATCGATATCAAATAAAAACAATACCAAAGAACACTCATTGTTTACTGTGTTTCTTATGAAGGACTTGCATAAATAATTAATATTAGCAATATTATGTCTATAACTACCAATAAAATATAGTTTTTTAGTATGACCCAAAGTTCCTATATTGAATTTATTTTGTGATATTGAAGACATTGGAATATCGTAATCATAGTTCTTTGTTTTACTTGATAGTTTATTACCGGCATTTGCAATTCTGGAGTAGGAATATTTCGTATCTGTCAATACCATGTCGAAATCTGCAAGCTTATTAATAGTATTTTCATCTAATATTCTTTCATTAAGAATAGGTATGATTACATTTTTCTTAACTGAGTTTATTTTTATACAGTCTTTTGGGTCTACATGTTGGATAACCATATCGTAATTATCTAGTCTACTTTTTTCACTAGACAGAATTGTTTCATTTCCAACATCCACTGGCTCAGCACCATTAATATAGATAGGTCTAGAACTAACATGGGTATTAGCTTTAGACAGTATATTAATTAGAACAAATAGAGACGTTATTCCAATAATACCCTTTTGTCGATATGGTCCTATATATAAAATATTCATTGTTGTTTATTCTTTAGCTTCGAATATAAGATAAAATCTTCATCAAATGTAATATTACTGTCTTTTGCTTGTTTTGCTTGATTGTTATTGTCTATATTGGTTTTAATATATTCTTTAAGGTCTTGAAAACCATATCCTAGAATACTTGTTGGTCCATTTTGAACGAATCCATAATCTGAGCTATTCAATAACTCTAGCATTTTTTGATCACCAATCATTGATGCATTTTTCATATTATTATTTAGGATATGTAAAAGATTATCAAAATTACTATTACTGGGATTATTGATTTGAGTATTCAATGGTTCAAGATATTCTCCGGTATTCCAATTTGATCTATAGCCCGATGAATCTAGACTATCTAGATATTTTTCCCATTTCTTAAAAGTGTTATTCCAATCATAGTGTTTATGTGTTAGTTCATGTGTTTCAAATCTCTTCTTATTCAGAATGGGTTTTGGCTGAGATGCTAAGTCTAAAATGTATTCAGCAAGATCCTGATTGTCTGGATATACTCTGATTGCTTTGGTTTCTAGTTCTTTAAATGCTGATTTAATTTTTATAGGATAAGCATTGAGTCTGTCTACTATGTCGCACATGGCACTATAATTTACAGTAGCAATAGGCACACCACAAGCACCAGCCTCAACTTGTGGCATACCAAATCCTTCGCAAATAGAATACTGCACATATAAATCAAATATATTATATATGTTGCTTAATTCCTCAGAGCTAACCCCGTCTGTAACAGATGGGAAACTGCTCGCTTTGGCTAGGCATCTATCGCATACTTTGCTCGGTCCTTGAAATTTTGAACAAGAAACCTTACCACAGCTTTTGCATAAGTATGTGAATAATACTTTATTGGTCAATCTGTTCTGTCTTAGTATTTCCGGTATATCCCATCCCATATCTGGATAGCTTGTATGCAGATATAGGAATATTTTATCTGCCAGCTCTTTATTGTTATTTGCTTCTAGTTTATCTAGAATGATCCTGAATGTTGCAAAAAGCTCAGGAATTAATTTTCTTTTTTGGTTCCTCATTACTGAACCAACAACAAAGCTATCTTCGCTTATTCCAAAATTTGATCTGATTGTATTTCTGTCTTTTGGCTTAAATACATTACAGTCTATTCCTGGCGATGTTGTATCTATATAATTGATTTTACCAGATGCTTGGTCTTTTAATACTTTTGCACCCCAATCAGAATAGGTGAATATGGCATCGGCGTCTAAGAAAGTATCAATCCATTCTTCTTGTTGTGGTGATGAGTCTACTGTTGGCATTAACACCCAATGGAAAAACTTACGCAGAGGGGAAGTCCTCTGATAAGCTGTCATCCAGTAGTCTCTGATATCAATAACAACGTCGGGCTTAAAATCTAAAAGAACTTTTTCAAATCTCCATCTTCCAAATTGATTGTCTCCCCTAGAAGAATATTCTTTGTGCCTAGGATCTCCATCCTTAACAGCATTAGCATAATACTTCCATCTTATAGAAGTGTCTCTTGGGTCATTAACAAATCCATAAGAAGCAAATTCTGCTATATCATATTTATCGGTATCATACAGTCTATTCAGTAGTTCTTTTGTATAAATTCCAAAACCAGAATTTATAAAACTAGCCTCGGAACACATTAAGATTTTAAGTTTTGGTTTTGTCATAAGAAGATAAAAATACGGGGGTGGTATTAGCACCCCCATATCTTTAAAAGGGTTTAAATATATTTATCAGAATGCTACTGGCTCTTGTGAATCCTGTCTGGAATTCTTAGAAAGTCTTGTAATCTTTGAAAAGTTATTTACTCTAACTTTTAGACTACTATGCTTAACTCCATCCTTTTCCCACGAATCATTTCTCAGAGATCCTTCAACCATAACCAGATCACCCTTCTTGAATGACTCAGATATCATTTCCGCACCACTATCCCACGCTTCGCAATTTATAAAGGAAGTAATCTTATCCTTGTCTCCACTAGCCTTTGTATACTCACGAGAAACAGCAACAGTAAAATTAACTACTGATGTTTGCTTTCCTCCAGTATTTACATTTCTTAGTTCTGGATCCCTAGCAAGATTACCCTTTAGCAACGTAATATTCATAAATCAACTCCTTAAGAAAGAAAACTCGCAACTACCATATTATAAACTGCCGCTGTACACTGTCAAGAAACTGGATTAAAGCACTTTTCCACAATCAGCCCATCCTTCGACTTACTACGATTACCAGAAAATACAAGTATGCTTCCTATAAATAAATACGATCTATATTGAGAGAATGGTTCTGGAAAAAAGACCACAGTATCTAGTGTACCAAACTGGTCCTCAATCGTTACAAATGCCATCTCCAATCCGGGGTTTTTACCATTTTTTGTTTTGGTAACATTGATATTAGAAATTTCACCAACTAATATAATATTATCTTTAATTAAAGATGTTTTAAATGTTTTACAATTACAATTTGCAGAACTTACATCATAAGCATCTAATTTGGAACAAGTAATTCCCACCCCAAGTAGACCATTTTCTGAATCAGATAGCCATTCTATTTTATCAACCAAAGAATATGGAGGACGTATCATAGATTGTATATAGTTATTAATAGCCTCTTTCCTACCTTTTATAAGCTTAGTATTGTCATATATGTGTCTTAATATGTCTAATATTCCAGATTCTGGTTTAACAGATATATAGTCATTAAAAGATCCCAACTCTTTCTTTGTTAAGCCGCTGCATATCTCATATTCAAATAACAATTCTGATCTATTCTTTTTAAAATAGTCAAACGCCCCACAACTAATCATTGCTTTGGCCGCAATAGAGTTTATATTTAAAAGAACTATAGACATGGTTTGTGACCAAGATAATTCATTAACATCACAATCTTTAACAAGATCGATAATCTTTTTATATACTGAATTACCAACACCCTTAATATCTGTTAATCCAAAATATATCTTTTTATCCTTGAGTATGAATAATTCATTTAAATTTCTAAAGTCTGGTATTCTTATTTCAATATCCATTTCAATAGCATTTCTAACCAACTCTTTAATCTCTTGTTGAGGATCTATCTTATCTTTGGCAAACCTAAGATACGAAGCAAAAAAGACTCTTGGGAAATGGGCCTTAGCATAAGCAGACAGATAAGCATTCATTGCATAACTAATAGAATGACTAGCATTAAATAAATATCTTTGACTTTTTTCAATCCATTCAAAGATTTGTTCTGCTTCCTGCTCGTTTATCAGTCCCTTATTTTTTGAACCAATAATAAATTGTTCTTTGACCTTAGCCATTTTATCCGCTTGTTTTTTACCAATTGCTTTTCTAAGATCGTCTGCTTCTTTAAGATTAAATCCAGCTAATTCTTTAGCAATAGACATAGCCTGTTCTTGATAAATCATTTCAGAATATGTATCTTTAAGAATAGGTTCTAAGGCAGTATGAAAGTAATCAATAGATGCTAATCCATTCTTTTTATCAATATAATGGTTTGATACGCTTTTACCATCTCTCATAGCCTCAAGACATCCTGGCCTGAGAATACTAATTAATCCAGATAACTGCTCAATATTATGGGGTTTAAGTTTTCTGGCCATTGTTTGGCCTAGTCTGGATTCTAATTGAAAACATCCTTTGGTATTACCAAGAGATATTAAATCCCATGTTTTTTCACAGTTAAGGTTGATATTAGATAATTTTGGAGAAAAATCTATTCTTGGAAAATTCTCATTATCGCCTATAACCGGAAACTTGCAACCACAATCAAACGTAAAAAACTTACCCATTAATTAATTTATCCAATAAATGATGATTTAAACTTAATCTTATTTGACAAGCTTCTGTGTAACTTTAAAAATCTAATTAAGATATTTGCCGTATCTTGAACATCCTTAAGAGCATCGTGAGCACCTTCTTTATCTATACCAAGATAATCTCTAAGGTTATCTAGAGTATAATTTTTTAGTTCGCTATTTCCTTCAAACCAATAAAATACTAAATTCATGATATCTATCACGTCTCTAGGATAAAACAAAGAGGATCGTCCTTCTTTATTCAGATTATTATATTTTTGACTTAATCTTTCTATTATCCTAAGATCAAACCTATTAATATTATAACCAGCAGCAATAGGTGCCGTGAAACAAGACTTCTTACCGCTGGATCTAATATGATACATTTCCAGGTAGGATATGAACATATTCCATCCGTGCTCTTGCTTCTGGTATGCTTTCCAAGATTCTAAAATCTGATCTTTTGTACTTCCTTTTACCTTGGCATGAAAGTCCAGAACATCGGAATCAGAATAAACATACTCTGGTTTTTCTTCTAGTATCAACGGCTTAACGGTAATATTGAATTCTGAATCTTTAACTATTTCTAATTTTAGTGGATCAACCATAACCGCAGCAATTTGAACTGGACTGCAAAGATCAGGATTAACTCCGTCTGTTTCCAAATCAAAGACACAAATTTTTTGTAGATTAGCCATTTATTGTAACTTCTGTATTTCCGGGAAAATGTCCTTTTTGATTAGCGTCAGAAGAAGCATAACAATTGATACTTCTGCAACAGCTAACTCTAACTTCTTCAGTTTTAATATATTCAACACCATTAACTGTGAACCTATCGCCAATCGCTAGTTCATGAAATTGTTTTTGCATTTTATTCTCCTTTGCATAAAATTTCTGATATGGTCATAATTTTGTCTAACATAGCAACGCCTAGAATATCAAATTTGATTAAACCTAAATTTTCCAAATCTTGCATCTCCATCCCTGCTATTGCTTGTTTATTTTTAGAATCATAAACCATGGGACAAATAGCACTGAGACTTTGACTACTAATAACTACACCGGCGGCATGTTTGGATTGATTAGATTTAGTTCCTTCAAGTCGAATGGCTTGTTCAAACCTTTTGGCCAAAGGTCCGGCAAGAGAACCATCATCACTAATATAGCACCACTCCTTCAGTTTGTCAACATTGTTTTCTAGTGCCCACCTGATAATAGATGCCTCTCCGGTATCTTCTTTCATTTCCTGTAATTCGTCAGCAATTTTTGCTTCGTCAGGAATGAACTTCGTTATTCGATTCATTTCTTCAAAAGAGATATTGTCATACACTCTTAATACTTCTTTTAAGGCACCTCTGCCTTTCATAGTATTAAATGTAATCATTTGAGAAACCTTGTCTGAACCATACTTATTTTTAATATATTCGATGATCTGTTCTCTTTTATTAATTGGAACATCAACATCAATATCTGGCATGGAAATATGATCCGCAGTATTACGGCCCTCATTATAAAATCTTTCAAACAGTAAATTATATTTGATAGGATCAATTTGAGTAATACCAATAAGATATGACACCAAACATCCTGCAGCACTTCCTCTTCCTGCTCCGGGAAGCCATCCACTCTTTTTAACATAGTTTACAATATCTTGTACTATAAGAAAGTAACTAGATAATCCAGCTTTTTGTAAAATATCTAATTCTAATTTTACTCTGTCTGCATATTTGGTATGCTCAGACTCTGGAATATCATTCATTATCTTCTCTCGCCAACCATCTCTACATAATTGTCTCAGATATTCTTCTGGATTAGAGTTGTTTGGACATTCAAAGGCAGGAAGGGCTGGCTTACTAAGAATAGAATACTCTTCGCACATTGAATCAACATATAGAGTATTTTCAATTTCTTCGCTAGTATGCCACTTCGTCATTTCTTCTGGATCTGGAATATGATAGTTGTCCGATTTAAAAAAACAACCCATTGGCACTTCCTCATTAGCCAAGAGTTTCTTATTTATATCTATTAAAGTTGTCTTAAGATTATTACATAATAAAATCCTTTGATCAATAGCGTCTTTTCTTTCACAATAGTGAGCGTCTGGAGTGGCTATTATTTTAGTTTTAGTCTTAACAGATAATTGTCTCATTATATCTGTCATTTCTTTTTGTTTAGGATTTAGTTCCTGATCCATGAGTTGGGCTTCTAAAAAGAAATTATCTTTGCCAAATATTTCTTTCATATAGTCTATAAAAGACATTGCCTTATCAGTATAGTTATCGGGATTTTCCTGAACCAAGTCTGATATACTTGATCCTAAATGACCACAAAATCCTATTATATTTCCGTCCAGCATAGGTGCCAATCTATCAAAACTAATTCTAGGCTTATGATAGAAGTTGTCTGTTCTATTAGTTTCAGATATGATTTTTACAAGGGTCTTCCATCCTGCTAGGTTTTTAGCAAGAACGAGGAAATGACTTAAATCTTTATTCTCTTTCTCTTTAATGAGGGAGTCGTTTTTAGATATATAAAGTTCACAACCTAATATTGGCTTAATCTTTTTGACCTTCATCGCCTGATAAAACTGAACACATCCGGAAATAGTTCCATGATCAGTTATTGCACAGGTTTTAATTCCGGCATTAACGCACCTTTCCGCTATTTGACTAGGTTTACTAATTCCGTCTAAAAGACTATAGTGAGAATGAGCATGAAGAACTGAATATGTTTTTGTCATATTGATCCGGGGGCTTTGTAACTTCCAAACGAATGATTCTTGTTCTTGTACAATCCAATTGTAGTGTCGATTCCATAAAGATCAAGGTCATGTTTTATCTGTTCGCACTTTGTCATGGTTTGACCAACTTTGCATACTTGTCCATCTCTGTATTCCTCTATTGGCTGAATATGAGTTCCATCAAATGTTGTTTTGCCAAAATGACACAACTTACTGCACATCCAGCTTTTATGTAGTCTTGGCTTTTTAGTGCTTTTAATTGCTTCAAATTTTTGTCTTAGCATATCTTCTGTTGATGCTAGATCAGAATCATGAAAACAAATGGAGAATGGTCCACCATCATTAATAAAATATATTGAAAATATTATATTCTTAATATGAGGATAAAGATGTTTTATTGCATAGTGATAGATCTTTAACTGTGGATCTTTTTCTAGCTTCTCTTGGGTTTTTTCTTCTCCAGTAGCCCAATCTAATCTTTTTCCAGTTTTCCAGTCTATTACTTCTATTGTAGAATCATTAACCAGTGTTATTAAGTCAATTGTGCCCTTTAGTGCTAGATTGCCCTCAAGTTTTTCTCCGCCAATATCATAAGAGTATTTAGCCCAGGGTTTTTTAATCTCAAAATCAAAGTGTTGTTCTGGACAAAGAATATTTCTTTTTCTAGGATCAAACATTCCGCCATTAAATTCTATAGCCTTATAAACCCAGTCTTTACAGTCTCTATGATCTTTGGCTGACCATTTATGGTGCTGAGCATTATTAGTATAATAGGTATATACTTTCTCTATTAAATTATTTAAATCATAATTATTAATATCAACTAATCCGATAAGATCGTCATCAATAGTAGTTTGTCCATCTTGCTCGGCTTTTTTCATAACCGCTAAAATTTCAAGAACTTTATGAGTAATAGTTCCTTTATCTGCTTTTTGGCCAGACAATCCTCGCCACCCCAGTACGTACTCACCAAAATATTGCTGTTCGCAAAGAGAATGTGTGTTATAAGATGAACTTCTAAAATATGTTATTATCATGAGTGTTTTGCTACCATTTTACATAAAGAGATAAATTCTTGATCTGTCATATCCATTTTCATACTATTAATTTTTTTATGTACCCATTGCACATTGTCTTTAATATATCCTTGAGTAGAGTCTATTCTGTCTAAAGAAGCAGTAATTTGTGTTTTCGATTTAGCACCCCAAGCAGAAGGAAAAATAATAGTTAGACCAGACAAGGCACATTTTTTATTTTGTTTTAAAAATAAAGACCACAAATCATTTCCAGTTAAATTAAACACTAGGTTTTTATTTTTTGCTCTATTTTTTAGAATATAAATATATGATTGATGTATGTCTCCAAACTTTTTAGTATTATTGCGGGGACGGCCTTCTCTGCTGATTACATTTATAGGTATATTGTATTTTTTTAATAATCGAAATATTACTGTTTTAGATTTTATATTCAATTCTTCACAAATTATTTGAGCACTCTTTTTTTGTTTCGTATAATGCTCTATTAAATATTCTTTTGATATATTATATATTTTTTGCATTTAAATCCCTTTATGTGTATAGTATAGTATACACCAAATATTTATTTAAACACAAGATTATAATGGTAATATCTCCTCTAATAGTTTTTTAATCTGAGTAAATTGATCAAGAAGAGTAATATCAGAATTTTCTACTACATAATCAAAATTAGACCAATCATAGTTGTCTTTATCTAATACTGTTTCGCTTAGATGATCTGATTGAAATGGATTTCTAGTTAATCTTATAACCTTTCCACCACTTTGCTTAATAGAATCTACTTCGTTAGGAAATCGACAATCAGTAATAACAGCAAGGTCTGGTTTATCTCTAATAATCTTATTAATAGTGGATCTAACCCACACATTAGTATCTAATTTTCTAAAAATATCAGTGCCTACAACTTGCATAACATCTCTAGCAGATAGTTTCTTATCGTTCCATACTATGTTTGTCATTTCGTTTTTATTATCATCTGTTCCGTAGCACTGATCATATGTTAATCCTAGCATATTAATACAGATGTCTGTTTTTAAAATATCAGCAAAATTGTATATTTTTACCTTTGAATTAAGCTTATTAATAGCTTGTATAAATCTTGGATCATTGTATGTATCCACTAATTTTTTAATATCAAAAATACCTTCATACCTAGTGTCTCCCAGAATATCAGAAATCAATAATTGACCATCTTCATCCATATAAATTTTTTCACAATATCCTAGCTTAGCAAGATATAGAGATAGTATAAAATTGCCTATTGTGCTTTTTCCGGACTGCTTCCTTCCAGAGATTCCTAATATTAGCATAATTGATAGTCCTGTATTTGCGGTAAAATTTCTTGCTTAATCTGATCGGGAGACATTTCTGCAACATCATTAGAGGATAATTTGATATGCTTGATGTTGTATGTTCTTCCACATTTTAATTCTATTTGTTTTGACGCTTCTTGACCAGCAACATCATTATCCATTATAGTAACTATATTCATTGCTCCGGATATGTCTAAAAGCATTTTTTGTTTATGGCTCAGAGAAGATCCAAAAATAGCTACAGAGTTATGTATACCAGATTCTTCTAGTCTCCATACATTTCCAGGACTTTCAACGATTACAACGGTTTTAGTTTTTAAAATAAAGTCTTTAGCAAACCAGTAATTATATAGATATTCTTGTGTCTTAAAATTTTTACTATGTTTCCATTTAGAACTTAACCATTTTTCTTTATCTTCGGGGCATGATTGTTGAGAATCATGAAAGCACGAGCATTCGTTGCATTTGTCAAATATGCTACGACCAGTACATCCTGCCATTCCTGTCATATCATTATCATAAACAGGAACCACAGCCCTGCTGCTCATTTCTTTTCCTTGTCCTATACAGTCTCCAACATCATATTTAATAAGAACGTTTTTGGAAAAACCCCTATCTATAAAATATTTTGATGGTATATTTAGTGCCTTAGTGACCAAAGACCTAGGAACTAGTTGTGGTTTATTTTGACTATCTGGAGTTATATTCTTAACCGCGTTAACAAAGTTATTTTTTTCTTTAGCTTTTCTTGTTTGTTTATGGTCGGACGGATCATGCTTACTAAAGCTTATAGCAAACTGTAAGGCATCATTAAAAGAGACCATATCATCACCAGACTTAGACCATCCTTCTTGATGAGACAAGCACCCTCTAATAAATCCTATTATTGATGATTTAAAAACATTTTCGCACTGATGTGTTCGACATTTCCAGTTACCTCGATACGTATCCCCTTGATGATACAGATTGAATGCTGAATCATTATCTCCACCATGAATAGGACAACTCATGGTGACCATCTTATCTAGCATCTTATAGGAATCTATTCCCAAAGACAATAATAGATTTTCAATATCGTCGCATACTTTATCAGATAAATGCTTTAACTGATATTGATCATACGAATGGTATTTCGTTTTTTTCTTCATTATTGTTTTCATCGACTATGAAACCGTCCTTTTGTTTGTTCGACCCGCTCATTAATTCTAGTCTGGTTTTACCCTCTGTTATCTTAGCACACCACCCCTTCATATGACAATTAATATAATCATTGTCATCTAGTCCTCCTCCGTGGCGACTAATTAAGGGCACTAATTTTCTATTACCAGCGTCTTGTCCATCTTCAGCGATTTCTTCATCGCTCTTTCTTTTGAAAATAGTAAAGTTGCTACACAACCATATAATACGGTCAGATCCGCTGGCCGTGTCGGTACTTTCTTTTGTGATTCCATCTCTATTCAACTGAATGAATGATAAGATTGGAACCTTATACTGTATAGCAAAGTTATGGAGTGCCGTCATCATGAAACCAAGAACCTGATATTCTTTCATGTCTTGGTTTATGCCCGTACTATCCATTAGTTTTAGATAGTCATATATTATAACGCAATCTTTTGCTGTTCCATCGTCATTAAGTCCAACTTCTTTGACCAACCATCTTCGCATTATAGATAGTTGTTCTTCAAATGGCTTACCAGCAATACTCTTATGATATAAGCGACTTTCTTTTAACTCTTTGATAGCCTCTTGTATCTTAGAGAAAGTGCTTGGGGTATCAGAAAATTTACCAGTCTCAATCTTATTGATCTCAATTTCAGAGGACATGGCAAGAATTCTATGAATATGGTCTTCTCTTGTCATTTCCGTATCCATATTCAAAACTGGAATCTTTAATTTACTTGCTATGTAATAACCAATATTATCGGATAACAATGTTTTACCAACCTTTGGTCTGGCAGCAATAACATTAACCGTTCCTTTTCTTAGTCCTCCGCCAATAGCCTGATCATAAACAGGAAATCCAGTGGATATTCCAATTTGATCCACCTTATTTATTTGTAGAAATTCTATATAATTATCAATATCTCCAGCAATAAAGGCTGGAGCAGCATCGCTCTCGTTAGATAACGAAGAGGAAAAGCTGAATATGGATTCTTCTGCTATTCCTATAATATTAGATATGGATTCGCTTCCTGTCACATCCAGAAGTCTTTCCTGGACCTGATCCATTTCCTTATGAAGAAGTCTTGCTATTTCTAGCTTCTTAATTTTAGAGGCGAATTTTCTAATATTTTCCAAATTAACTGGAAAATCAAATATAGCCTTTAAATGCTGAGCCTCGTCCTTTTTTGATAGAACTTCAGATAAACCCAGTTCTTGTGCTGACGAGTATACAGATGCTAAATCAATTTTAGTCTTTGGTTCATTTTCACAAATATTTTTCAGACATTTGAATATTATCTGATTACTATCTATGGTGAATGAAGATTCCTGTAAGATATCAGCGATATCCAAATAGGCATCCTCACCATACTTTAAGATACCACTAAGAATGGCTCTTTCTGCCGACGGATCACACAAAATCATATTTTAGCCAGATTGGGTTGAGCAATTATTACACTTGTATCGAGAAGGAGCATCAAATAGTAGTGATGGAGCAATAGATTCCTTTTTGCCGCAAACACGACAAACAACATCAACAAATTCAAATTCCCTCATCCTCGCCACAGGCTCGTTTGAGCATAGTTTTTTATCTATAGCACAATCATCCTTGTGCATTCTAAACTCAGCCATTTTTTCAAATGCATTAATATTTGTTGGCTGTGTTTTTTTGGATTTGATCGATTTGTTGTTTCCTACTTTTTGACCACCTTTCGTTTTTATAGTAGACCCCGGTTTGGACGGTGCCACCCTCTTATTTTTGGTTTCTTCTTCTGGCTCTTGTTCTGGAGTTACCTGATCGACCAATCCCTGTAAAAGAGAGATTAGTGCCTTAATTTGTTCTGGGTTTTTTAAAATCTCATTTGGGTCCATGTTGCACCTTTGTTCTTTGTATAGCCATCATAATATCAGATAGATTTTTTATACTATTGGCAATATATGATAGTCTGTCAATTCTTTGTTTTGCATACTTCTTTATACTATTTAATGCTGAGGCTTTGTCATTATGTTTAATCGCTTGTAAAGATTTTTCTATAAAACCATATCCTTTATAATTATTGATCTCATCAGCTATTGTTTCTTTTATAGATTCTTCTGACCAATTACATCTGGCAATTTCTCTATTTATTGTTCTTTGAACATGGAACGAGAATTGGGCTAATCTATAAGATATTTGAGCACAATCTTCTGGCGATATCTTTTCAAGTTCATCTCTTGTCATTGTTAAATACTGATTAATCTCACTCTCTGATACTCCGTATTGAGCAGAGTATTTGGGCAGAGCTATTGAGGATTCGTATTCGTCTAGAATATTATCCCAGTGCTGTAAATCTTCTTTAGCTGTTCGTGTGCTCATAAGACAGTATCTTTCTCCATGTTTCTATTGGCTCATTATATGGCAATACGGTATGAGTTATACCATTTTTTTCACACCATTCTTTTTTTTCATTATCTCTTTTTTGTGCTTTTAAAAAATTCATTTTAGAACTATGATAGAATGGAATAAACTTATAGTGTTGTTCTCCATGAACCTCTATTACTCTTTTTATTAGCGGTAAATAAAAATCAAGATATAGTGTTTCTGATCTTCTTAATGGAATAGGAACTTCTTCTAGTATTTGCAGTGTTGGAAAACTATCTATTAGTAATTTCCTGGCTGCTAAATGGAAAGAAGACTTATCATGAATTCTTCCTTTAGAAATATGACCAGTTAGGCTCCAGTTAATCTGATTTCCATCTAAATCAATAATATTCATTTAATTCCTAAAACCTCTTTAACAGACTTTTCAACTAGATCGTATGCTTCTTTATTTTCTAATAGAAAATTTCTAACTTTTTCTGTACCTTGAAATTTTGGCTTATCATCAAGTACGGTTATTGTATACCAAGCTCCGCCCTTATTAATAATACCAACATCAGATGCTAAATTGATCAATTCTGTATACTTATCAATTCCTTGGCCATATCTAACATAGCTGGTTGTCACAGCCCCAGGAGGCCCAAGTGCCGAACAGACCACCTGCCATTCGATCTCCTGCCCTATTTGAGTATTGTCTGTCCCAACGATCCACGGTTTAAATGTCTTGGCTCTGAGCTTAATATCAGTCTGATAAGCAATAGCTTGACCACTTTTTTCCTTAAACTCTGCTCCATAACCTGTGGGATTACCCATTAAGTGAGTAATACCTATAACAATATTACGATTAACGGGAATAACGTTGGCAACTTTACGACAAAATTTTGCTAATAGCTTAGCGCCATCTGCTCTTTGCATTTTATCCATATCGCTGGTGATTTCTGCTTCGGTACACAGAGCAGAGTATGAATCTATAATAAGAACACATCCTGGTATTTCATTAATAATTCTTTCACCAATTTGCAAATATTCTTCACCGTGTAAAATCTTACCTTGTTGACTTCCTATAATATGGAATCTACTTAGGTCTAGTCCCGGTATTCCTTCTAAATCTCTTTTCTTCAATCTACCCTCAATGTTAAGGTAGTACACTTGGCGACCATCTTTAAATGAGCCATGAGCATATTCTTTTTTTTGTGCCGTTGCTGCAAACGCTAATGATGTTGTCGTATTATGAGTAACAATGAAATTATTTGTTAGATATAATCCATCAGGACTATCTACTTCAATACAAATAGCTTCTTCTTGAGAAACCTTTTCTACATCAACTATTGTTCTATGAAGGTCTGGCTTACTTCTAATATGTCCACTTTTCTTTCTTGGTAAACTAAAGAGTTTATCAATATCGTTACCATGAATATATAATCTATAAGATGGAAATTGCTTACCCTCTTTACCTTCATATCCTGTAAATCTGTGTTTTATTTGACAGGTGTATCCTAAGCTTTCTAAAACTTCTTGAACATCTTTTGCCAATGTTTCAGAAACAGTGGAATATTCTGCTCTAAGTCCATTGTCATTTGATCCGTCTGTGTCCATTAGGCCGCGTATAAGTTTCCATCTATTTGATATAGAGGAGTATCTGTAGTGTTGTGGAATAAACTTATCATGCGAAGAGCAACCATAAAGTTTTAATTCTTTAAGATCTTTTGTAATAGTATTTCTAATTAAAACGTTTGAATCTATTTTTCCACTTATATTATAATCATATTGAGACACTTGCTTGATAGATAAGCCACGTTTTTTAACAAAGATTTTGAATTTTCTTAGAATAAACTGATCTGATGTGGTGATTTTTGGAGTTTTTTGTGTTAATCCTCCGTCACCGATCAAACATCCAAGAATATACGGATCAATTGAAAGCTTTTTTGTTTGCTTAAAATAAACTGGTTTTGTTAGTGGAATTTTCCATTTCCAACGATCATTTAGTCTTAATCCTTCCGATATAATTTCTTGTAAAGTTAAAACTTTGTAGTCATTTGTTCGATTATTTTTTGCTACCAACCAATTATGTTCTAGTCCACAATAGGTTTTGGAACCATCATTAAAACTAACCTGATAAATATCCTTTTTACCTTGAGGATAAATACCAATTACTTTAGATGTAGATCCATTAGGATTACATATTATATCTTCTGATTTTATTGATCCAATAGTTACTCGACCATTTGGAGTATAAATTAAATCGGTCAATCGTTGTAGCTTACCACATTTGGGTTGTCCCGTTAAAACAACAAAACTACCTTCTGGTATACCACCATTTAAAGCAATATCTAATGATGGACTAACAGGAATGGTTAATACTTTCTTGTCTACCATAGCATTGCCAGACAATATAATCTCATCACCAAAGTTTTTAATTACATCTTCTTTAAGAGTTGTTGCCATCATCTAATTCCTTTAACTTAGAAAGTATGCCTTGTTTTGTATTTGTTTTATGTCTAAAAGTTTTTTTCTCTGATCTGTCAATATTCTCTGTTAGCTCTGTGTTTTCTGATCCTAGCAGAGTTTCGTGGTGGTCTATTATAGCCAACAGATGAGGTGCTCGCAAAGAATAGATTCTCTCTGCTTTTTTATCATTTAAGGCTCTGATAATAGCTTTGGCACTATATTTTTTTAATAACTTATTTGCTGTTGCTATCTGATCTCTATAGTACTTAGACCATTCTTTATTGGTCCAAAATCTATAATGAAGATCCAATTTTTCCATTGTCGCCTTATGCTCACATATCAACTCTGTTATATATTGAGCAGCAGAGACAGTTTTCCCATTTGAGTATCTTGATGGATACATATTATTTCTTTGGTCTAAAGATTCCTTTTTTATCTTCATTAATCTGTGGTGGAGCAGACTTTTTAGATTCGTCTCCAATCTGTGATGCCTCCTTTGTCATTATGGCAATAGAGTTAATCTTTTTACCAGATGTGTGGGTTATCATCAAATCTTTTGCCGAAGGAATAGTCGCTGTTGTTGGACTTGCTACTATTTCTACTTTTGGCACTAATGAAGCAACCTGTTCTGTGGTTACATTCAGTTCTTTTGCTATAGCGTCAGAACTTAATCCTGTTGAGTGTAACCATTGTATTGCATATTTTTGTGTTTTATTCAGTTTAGGCATTATATAATCTCTCTTTCTGCTCTAGTTAACCATGATATGTTCTTTGTGGATAAAAAATTAAGATATAAATTAAAGACTTTTTCATTAACAGATCTGAACTTATCTGATGGTCTACAGACATTATCAACAATACTGTATGACTTTTCATCTAATCCGCTTCCAAGGGGGTTGAATAATTTATTGCTATTGGATATCTTAATAAAATATTGCGGCTGAGAATTTGTTTTAAATATTCTTTTAGCAAGAACATTCTTTCCGTCTTTTTCTGATCTTGGAAATCCATCTCCATCAGTATAGTTTTCTGATCCGGCCATACAATAATAGTTGGTGTCTGTCGAATCTGTTTTTTGTTTTGGACTAAAAATAAAATCATCCATTTTTTGTTTCCTCTTGTTCTTCTACTTTTTCTAATGATGATGACATACAATTTTCTAAAAAGTTAAAAAATCCATGTAGATAGTCTTCATATTTTTTATTTGACGGAACTGGAATATGATAGTTCTTTTTAGATATTTCTTTAGCTCCAATGAGATTACCAGTATCGTCTTCTTCAAAAATACTAGCAACAACACTAATCACTATTTCGTGCTTACACTCTATGAGCTTAGTATTGTCTTTAGAAATATAGTCTGATAAATCTTGACCACTCATCTGCTTTCTAATACTGTCAAGAGCATTAATAATACTATCTTTTTCTTCTGGTGTTATTTCTTTCATATTATTTCCACTTAATCTTTGGTTGTTTCTTTAGTCTTTTCATTCCTTTTGGCAGTTCATTAACTGGCTGCTCTTCTTTATAAGAATTATGCTTATTATGTAAGGCTATCTTTTCATCCTCGCTCATTTTGTCTCTATTTCTATTGGCTAAATCACCAATAGTTTTTAGTTCTGTATCTGACTTTTTAACAGATGTGTTCTGTGTTGCTACATCCTTAATATAGCATCTGTATGTTCGTTTGGATTCACAAATAGAACATTTTGGAGTGCTTTGGTAATCTTTAATATAAAAGAATAGCTCAAATTCAGCACCACATTTTTCACAGCCGTATGAGTAGGTTGGCATAATTACTTCAAGTCTCTATTAGCTTCCTTTAGCCAAGAAATGTTTTTTGTAACCAAAAATTTAATATACTTATCAAATGTTGTTTTTCCAACTTCAACAAACATCCACTTATCCTTACATGTAGAGTCAATAAAATCAAATTGTCTTTTATCTTTAATTGGAGAGAGTTTTTCTATTGGATTAAATAGAGCTGCATTTGGAGTTGTTCTAATATAGTAACTATAGTTGTTTGATGCTGCTTGAAAACTTTTTGATTTTTTATTCTGTACGCATTTAGCCGCTATGATATCAGAATCTTTATCTGATACTCTTGGATTTCCTTCAGGATCAATAAAGTCCTCTTTACCCTTCAAACAATAAAACATCTCTGATATGTCAGAGGGTTTTGAATTAAAAATAAAATCATGCATATTGTATATTTATAAAAGGTTTCCATAATTCATACGAAGGTCCGCCCCTTATAGTAGAGACTTCCTGAAACCAAGGCAAGTACTCTAATGAGTAATTTGGTTCTATTGGTGAGTTTATCAGTTTCATTCCTGCTTCTTTTGGCGTCCTATTACCCTTCTTGTGATTACAGGGTCTACAAGCGGTCACTATATTCTTCCAATTTGTTGATAGTCTTTTGTTCTCGTTAAATCTACATTTTGGAACTATATGATCATATGTTAATTGTGAAGAGCACAATTGAATTCCACAATATTGACATGTATGATTATCTCTAATAAATAAATTATGTCTCGAAAAATTAATCTTTCTATCATACATATTAAAGAATCTAAGAGTTTTGGCTACTGCTGGAACTGGATATTGTTTTCCGGCAGATCCTTGAATATGCTTATCTTTATAATATGATAATATTTCAATACCATAATTTTTATTATCTTCATATCTAATAGACCAAACTATAGCCCTCTGCCAAGATATTATTCTCAGAGGGGCATAGTCTGCGTTTAATAATAAGCATTTACTATTTTCGGCTTTGCTGCTCATAATCATCAAGTCTATATAAGATTTTAGAGATAATTGGATTTCTTACAATATCTGAGGCTTCTAATTTAGAATAACCTATACCTTCAACTCCATTAAGGGCTGATATCATATCACTAAAACCACCTTGCAAATGTCTGCTTAGGTCAGACTGAGCAACGTCACCAGTTAAAACCATTTTACTAGATTGTCCTGTTCTTGTTATTAACATTTTTAATTGTTCATATGATGCGTTTTGGCACTCATCAGCAACAATAAAAGCATTATGAAAATTACGACCTCTCATGAGTCCGAGTGGCACGACTTCAACTTTATTATTCAATCTTAGTGAAGCATAATGTGCCGAACTTATGAAGTGTCCAATTTCATCTAGTATCGGCAATAGATAAGGATGTAATTTTTCTTCTGCTGATCCTGGGAGATATCCCATTTTTTCTCCGGCTTCTAATATTGGTCTTGTGATAATAATCTTTTTTACTTTTTCGTCTAAAAGATATTCAAGAGCCATTCCAATAGCAATATGTGTTTTACCACTACCGGCTAGTCCTTGACAAAACGTAATAGTATTTTCTGCAACAGTCCTTATATATTCTTTTTGATTTTCAGTTCTTGGTTTTAATCGATTCCTATAAGCGGCTCCTTTGGGCTCCAAACTATTTGTTGCATCAATAACCCTAGTTTTTTTCTTTGAGTTTTTATTAGTTTTTCTCAATGTGTGCCCTTTTCTTATATAAGGAGTATTAAAATACTACTTTATAATACACCTTTATAAGTATAAGTTATAAATTGTTCTATAGTAAACAGGCCCCACCAGCACAACTTATTTCTTCTATACCAACAGTATTATCTTCATTTTCCAAAAGTTGTGTATAGTCTACTTTCTTAAATCCATTATAGAGATCACAATATATTTTCCAATTGTAAACATCTTTCATGCAATATGTTAGACGCTTAGTGTCTCCTTCAAAATATTTTCCAGCAAACGTTTTCATTTTATTTACAAATAAAAGTTTATCTTGACTATCATTATCTTTTGCTTGATTCATACTAACATAGTCACACGCTGCCCATAGATTATTATTAAAAGCATTCAATCCTAACTCAATTAATCCAGAGCACCATAGTGCAGCGTCACCGTATTCTTTAACTATTTCACGACTAGTATAAACTGTTGTGAATGGAGCCTGAGTATAGTCTTTGTCTCCACTTTGTGGAATTAAACTGATACCAGCAAAATACTTACGATTATCATAAATATATTTTATAACATCGTCCCATTCATCCGGCTTAACAGTGACAGTATTACTAACATTATGGCTTAAATATTCTTGTGTGCATAATGATCTATTCTTGCCACTTTGAACCCAGTTCTTTTGAGTGTCTTTAACAATAGACAACATTTCAACAGCCGGTAATTGATTCTTTAATTTAGCACCGTCTGGTACTTCTATTGGGAACTTAATTACTTCGTCTGTGTTATTTGCTGACCAACTAGACTTTTCACAGGCTTGTGGGTTTAGTTTTTTGAAGTGTTGGTATGGTGCTTCTAAAACATTGGCCTGTACGTGTCTTATATATCGTTTAGCATGATGTGGGTGGATGCCAGAGCTTGTTCCAAGCATACTAGAACTTGTTCCTTCTGGCTTTAAGCATGTTACTCTTGCTGCTTGATTAATTTTTATCTTTTTGGAAAGATCTTTATTTGTTTCAACTGCAATCTTAGCCCCAGCACGAAGAACTTTTTCTGAAAGAATAAGATCATGCTTTTCCATTGTTCCAGTTAATGAAACTCCGAGTAGAGCTTCTCTTTCAAAGATTCTGCAAGTGATCTCTCCAAGATAATCTAGTTTAGTGAATCCAGCTTGTAAAGTTCCTATAATAGCAGCGGCCTTGCATCTTTCATAAAAATCATCTTCATCTTCAATAGACGAACAATTGATAGTAGATAGATTACATCCTTGCCATCCACTCTTTCCAGTCTCTTCATCAACTGGCCACATTCCAACTTCTACACAAGGATTAAATGTCATTTCTGTTGAGTCGCTCCAAATAAATCCTGGTTCTCCAAATTCTTTAACGCTCTCCATTAATTCTTGAAACTCTTCAAGTGTTGTTTCGTTTTTAAGTAGAAGTGCCGAATTATTACTTCGTGCTCTTTGTGGGTTGTCTATATACCAATTACCAGTTTTTGCTTTTGCCATTTCTTCATCGTCAGGACTAAATAAAGCAAGACTAGCAGAGCGTCTAACTCCACCGCTCAAAACAGCATCGCTACTATGCATAACAATATCATACGCGTCAATTGGTCGTAGTTTCTTTTGACCATTAGCAACACAACGATCTAGCAGAGTTCTGATCTTCTCTAATCCATTTTGTAATGGCTCGAATCCGGGGGCCTTTCCTACTCCACTTGCTAATGATGATCCCTTTGGTCTAATATTTGAATAATCAAAAACAACATAGGTATTTTTGTACATTTTGAATTCTTCAATTGGCTTACTAAAATATGAGCTAAGAAGAACGCCTAGAGCATCTGCCCAACCTTCAATACTATCTTCTATTACATATTTGATTCCTTCGTTATTGTCAGGAATCTCATGTTCTAGCGTTGGTAGTTTAGAAACGTGGTGTTTTTGAACACTAAATCCTGTTCCGCTGCCGCATAAGAGCAGCCAGAAACACTCTTGGAAAAATCTTAGTCGATCACAATATGAACTTGTGCAGTTATATATTTTTGCATGTCTTTTTAGGATTGGTTCGCCACCAAATTGGAGCGCTCTCTGGCTACCTAGAACCTTCTTCTTATACATCATATCATATGCCCAATCAATATCTTCTTTTACTTCAGGATACTGGGTATGCATCATATTTTTGACGCGATCAACAGCTTCCTTCCATGTTTCTCTGCGATTCTTATCTTCTATCCAACGAGCATACTTACTAACAAATGTATAATTCTGAAGTTCTTGAAGTGCCGACATACTATCTCCTATTTAAAATTACAATTATGCCTATTAAGACAGTGGCTTGAAAAGAAAGATCTGTAGTTTCTGAGCTACCATTAAACCACCTGTTGTAGAAATATATTCCACATGATATATAATATACTAATGCATTCATAATACACCACACAAATCTTTGAGCCATGACAAATCTGGTTTAAGATAAAAAATTTCTATACCGCTCATATTTACAAATGTATCAAATCTATTTTTTGCTTCGGTATCAAATAATTTTGTTCCATGATCATCGATCATAAATACTTTTGTCACACCTTCCTGCCATAATGCCATAATGCAGTCATTGCAACATTGGCCAGTAACATATGCTATTCCACTATCTGGCCTAACAATACAATTTGACAAAGCATTTCTTTCTGCGTGAATCATCCATGGATATTTGTCTGGCCTAATATTTGGCAATTTAGTATCATCAAGACCACGAGCAAATCCATTATAACCAACACCTAATATCCTATTATGGTTATCTGTAATCACACAACCATGTTGAGTTTGGATGTCATGGCTTCGTTGAGAAACAACTTTTGCCAAGCCTAAAAAGTAATCTGTCCATGATGGTCGCATGACAGTATTATATGCGATCCGTGCAATAAGTCAAGATGGTTTTGTGGCGAGTTTGTTATACAGCACCAGAGTTAGAACTGATCCTGCCACTCCCATAAATAAACCAGTTGGAGATAATGACTCATATTTTCCTAACATATATAATATGGCTCCTCCCATATAAGATCCAGCAACTCCTAGCGCTACTGTTTTTACAAAACCAAAATTTTCTTCCCCAGGAACTAGGGCCTTGGCAATACTGCCGGTAAATATACCATAAACACACCATATTAATAAACTAAACATTTGCTGCCTCCATTAGAGTTGATACTTCATCATCCTTGAGGGTTTCTCCTATATCTAACAATGCTTCTGTTAATTTAATGCCATATTTATTATATTCTTCTGAGGTCAGTTCTCTTTTAAGAATTCTTTTTATTCTTAGTCTAGTAAACCAACCACGCCTTTTGCTATAAGATCTGATATTTTCAGCATAGAGGGATTGTTTGTTCTCTGATGTCATATCTTGTGTTTTATTTTTATTGCATTCTTGTAATACTCTAATTACTGTGAGTATTATACTAATCATCATTAGTATAGCAATAACACTACCAAATTTTTCATCATTTGGCACATTTGCTTGTCTTAACACTTTTTCTGCTATAGCTTTTAATTTTTCTCTGAGATTATCGTCCATTGTTATGCCTTTATTTTTTAGGAATTGGACAAACACCATCTGGGCAATTTTGTTGAATAGTTGCTGGAGGATGAACAATAACTTTTGGATATTCTTTTTGTACTTGATTTTTTGGAGCATCACTCTTGTCAGGAATACAATATCCACAATTTACTTTTGTAATTTTATCTCCACTAATATAATAGCCAGTACCCTTACATACTGGACAATCTTTGCGTCTATATTTTTTTACACTCTCAGTATGTTGTGCTTTAACAATGCCGCCCACAAGAGTTACTGCGGAAGTTGTTGATCCGTGATATCCATATGAGCCAAATATCATAGCAACTGCTAAAATTGGTAATAGTATTTTATTCATCTTTTGTTCTCCATGGAACAGGTATCAAGTCGATAATATTTTTCAAAGGTCGAGGTCTATTAGGACTTGGTTTGGGCTGTGGCTTAACTGGTTTTTGTTGTTTTTCAAAAAAGTCAACCATTCGTATAATAAGATCTCTTATTATTCGTAATAGATTATTTAAAGCAATTCTATCTAAAAGTTTCATAATATAACCCTAAAGGTATAAATATAATACACCAAACCTAAGGTTAGCTTTTAGGCCACTATATTATAGATAGTCTTCAAAACCGTAAGATGGTAGCTTTTGTACAGGGAATCCGTCAAAATTACTAAACGCATAACTTCCATTTTGTGAAAGCATCCCTGCTGCTACGTCGGCTCGTATTAAAAAACTGCCGTCTGGTATGGGGCCCCATTCTGGATGGCCACCATCATTCCATTTTCCCCAGCTATTTTGAACTAAGAATAGTGGTTCACTGCCGGTATCATCGCATGCTATCCAAGCCATACAATGGCCCCAGCTTCCACTAGTATTCGCAATGCCCTTCTTGTCTCGTTTATTACTAAATCCATAATTAGAACATACTGCTAAACCATAACCATTAGCTAAAGCATCTCTTGCTTCTTCTACTGTTTTTATTAAACTTGTTGTTTTAATTTGATGGTCATTAGCTAAGTCAATAACCTTATCTGGTAATCCTCGTCCTCCCCAACCAGCCCCTAGATTACCATTATACTTAGTAAAGTCGGCTACTCCCTTATAATTTTGTCTTAGTATTATGCCGCCATTTTTACTAACAAATTCAGCAGCCCTAGAGCAACTCATTCCTTCTCCACCATGACCTCTTGCTCCATAAATAGCTTCTGTTGCTCCTTTAGCCACCCAAGCTTCTTTTTCTCCATTTACATCTATTTCGACAGCCCGACTAACATCACAAGCATTTCGTGTTCCATGACTAACACAATCTCCAGTAGTTTGTCTTTCATTGTAAGGACTTTTCTCAAATTTTAGAACACTCTTGTATGGTGTTGACAATTTACCCTTACCACTACTTTTAATTTTTTTGCTAGCATCGCCAAATAATGGATACTTGCTATTTTGCATCAGTCCGTCAAATACATGCTGCTCCCACAAGCATCCACTAAAACCTTTGCGATAATTATCATATAATTCTTGTGGTGAAAATCTTGGCATTATTTGCTTCCTTGTAAACAGGCCCATGACAAAGCTTTGAAACCATCAACAGCTTTATCTCTAAGGTCTTTATTTAATAGAACATTATCATCGCCAATTGCTGTTAATACTAAAGCTTGAGCAGCTTCTGGAAGGTCTTCATACTTACCTTTAATATCTAATCTTAGCATTAAACCGGCTAGTCTATTGGCCTGTCTAATTTCTTCAGTATTCTTAATAACTTCATCATCTCCATCAAGACCCACTAAAGTTGCCATATCATTATATAAATAGGCTAATCGCAAACCATCAGTTTTACGATCAGAGTCAACAGATAATGCTTTAATCACAGCATCTGCTTTTTCTTTGAGTTCTACTGATTCTGGCTCCTTAACATCCAATTCAATAACAGCCGAAGGAGATACTGGATTATTGAAAGAACCCAGATCTGGTTTTAGTATGCCGATTCCTAATAATGCAAGAGCAAGTATTAAAAGGCCTGTTTTAAGTTTGGGATTCATACACTTTTTTCCTTTGAGCAAACGGTTGGACTTAAAAATGGAAACATTTGATCAGCAACTTTAACAGCCTCATCGCATCCGCTCTTAACTGCTAAATCCCTAGTTTGTTTCCAAGAAACTACTAATTTGAAAAAAGTATCTTCTTTGGTTTCTTTAGATACTACAACAGGAGCAACATCTGGAACAACAACAGGAACAACTGATGATCCATTATTAAGTTTTGACTTTAATCCACCAATCAAGTCTCCTAAGAATTTTTGTACTGGACTTAGTTTATCTTTGAATAGAATCCATAGGATAATTCCTGCTCCAGCATATAGGGCTAAATCAGTTGGTGTTACTCTGCTAGCAAACTGCTCAAAACTTTCTGTATAATTCATTTCTTTTTCCTCGCTCTTTTAACTTTAGGGTTAGACTTGATAGATTGTGAAACTACTGGTTGTGTTTTAAAGACTCCAACTTGTCTGAAGGTTGTGACCATAGCATCAATACTTGAGCTTACTAGTGCCATTAAAAATACTTTTACATATTGACGAATAATTGGTTGAATGAAATTTGGGATCATAGGAACGTCAATAATAGTAAAAACACTATCATAAAATTTTGACAAATAGTCCATAGCCATAGCTTTTTTATCTGGTCCAGACAAATTACTAGTATTCTGTTCTAACACTTGTACCGTTTGAGCAACAGCAAGTTGTAGAATTTTCCAGGCTTGAGATATTGCAACAGATTTAACCTCTCCTAAAGAAGTTTTAACCTGAGTCATGAATTCATCTAATTTTATTTTTATTGAGTATATTGAAGCTGCTTCTGGCATATAAAATGTCCTTTTTGAAAACGCCCTATATATTATAATACACCCAGAAACCTTGTCTACTCTACTTTGGGCTGAATTGGTTTTTTAATTTTCTTTTTAACTTTAGATTTAACATTTCTTCTATTAGCGGTTTTTCTCTCTTCTGGTGTTGCTGTGCTCCACCAAGTCTTTTTAAGATCTGTTCTTCCTTTGATATATTTAAATAATAATGTTAATTGGCCTATGATTAATATAGCAGCTTCTAATCCTTTGCTTGTTTCTTGTATTAGATCCTCTTTTTGAGTAAAGTCGTCTAATACTCCAAATAAATAAGCTCCACTAAAAATGAAACTTACTAGTGTGAACCAAAATTCGCTTGTTCTATAACCAGGTTTAATCATTATAATTTCTCCATGTTATATTAACATACACCGTAATATTATTGACATTAAAATGATGTGAATCCCGTTAAATCTACTGTTGTGACAGAGTAAGAGGCTCCTGATCTATTATTTCTTGTCCAAAGTAGATTCATATTAGTATTTAATGTACTTATAAAACTACTATAGAATGGTCCAGCGTCTGGTCCGGTCCACGTTATTATCAAAACCAATTGATTATTGATGATTAAAAATGATGGGTTGCCACTATCTCCATCTATTGTTGATTCATGAAATAATATTCTATTTGGATACGTATTATAATAATTATTATTGGGATCAAGATAATTTTGTGTTGGTTGCTGTGTATATGCACCAGTGCCTAATGGATCCACGTATACCAATTCTTTTACTAAAGCTTTTTCTTCTTGATCTAAAGATAGTATTGGAAGTCTATAGATGGTCTTACCATTCCTGTTTCTATAAAATGTAGGCAAATATGTAGACCAATTAGAAGGTAACAATTTAGCAAAACTAATAGAATTTGGTACGTCAGAATCTAAAAGTCCCAAGCAGACATCTGCATAGATAACAATTTTATCTATTAATGTTCTTTCTATAACAACATTATTGCTAGTGATAAATCTAACTTTAGCCCCTATATCTATTTGATAATGAGTTGCAAAAACTAAATGGCTTGGGCTAATAAGAGTTCCGGCCCTAGTATTTGCTCCAGTTGTATTCCAAGGACTCATGCAAGTTAAATCTAAATCATAAGCCCAACAATTAGTATTTCTAACGTATGTAGAAGTTGAATGGTTTTGAGTACTATAAATATCTTTTGCTATAGCTGGGTTTTTATTTAATAGTCTATTATCGACATTATCAGAACAATTTTTTGCCAAGCTTCCAGGTATAAACTCACAAAAAGCATCTGTTTGTGTTCCCACATTACATAGTACTGTTACTTCTGCTATATTAAAATCTGTTGATGTATTTGTTCCACTGGCTATAATATTTACATTTCTTGTGGAAGTACTTGCTGTAGGAACACCTGAACAAACTGAATTATTAGAATTTAAGTTTAATAAAATAGAATTATCTGTACTGTATACTGTTACTGGTATATTATTTAATTGATATAGATTTATATTAAAATCAGTTATATTAGATGAATTAGTATATCTAAATATTGTAGCATCATAATTTGTAGTATAACCAGAACCAGCAGAATTAATTATTCTAACTTGGGGTTGTGCTGTAATTTTTATTCTATCTCCACCAATATCTGGTTTTTTAAACAGATAGGATGAGCTCTGGGATATAACACCACAATTCAGAGGTATATTTTGAGCTTCTATCATTATGGTGTTCCATAACTAACTATACAATAATCTACTGCTGCAACCCATCTAATATTTTTAGTTGCTAATCCAGTAACTCTAATAGACAATCCTCCATTGGTGGTGTCTGCTGCTACGCTTGCTAAAGCCGAATTCATACCAGTATCTTTCCAGCTTGTTTCAGTTGGTGTTTGAATCAAAGAGGTAGTACCAGCACCAACTCCTCTTTTAATACCTCCAACAAAATTCCATACAGCCGAAGCAGTATCTGTGTCATTGTAAGCACTAATTTGTATATTAAAATTTAACGTAGTTTTATCTGGTAAAAATATAAAATTTCTTGAAGTGGTGTTGCTTGGCGACGTTATAAGAGATGCAGATCCATCTGTAGTTAAAATTACATTTGATGTATTACTTGAGGTTTCGGCTCTTAGCACTATGGTTGATCTCTGTGCATCTCCAGCAGAAGTGAAGCTACCAGCAGCTTGTGCTACTTCTCCGTGTAAAGTAGTTTTTGCGGATTGGCCCCCTAAAATACATGAATTTATACCGCTAGCAATGTTGTTTTGACCATTAATAATGCTAGAATAGTTAGCGGTTGCTGTATTTTGGGATCCATTTCCAACAAAAGTATATGATGAAATAACAGAATTACCAAATCCATTTATAATAGATGCATGAAGACCCGTACTAGTATTAAAACTTCCATTGCATATCAACCCATAATTATTAGAAGATGGTATAGTATTTCTTAGACCATTAATTATGGTAGCGTGATTAGAGCTTAATGATCCAGCAGTATTGCTAAGTCCATTAAAAATAGATGTATAAGTACCACTAGCAACACAGCTAGCCCCAGCTAAAATTGCGATACTTATACCGCTTGCAGTACAAGTGTTAGCATGATAAATACCGTTATAGTCAAAACTTGGACCAAGCCGTGATGAAATTATTGAGTTTCCTGATCCTAAACATAGATTTCCGTTTCCTAATATATTATTAAATTTTGTTATATTATTACCAGAGATTTCAACTATTGGAGATGAGATTACTATTCCGCCAACTGTAGATCCGTCACCAACATATAATTTTTGGGTATCGGTTGTCCATAAAGGTTCTGCTACTGATGGAGTTACCAGCAGCCTTTCTGAATCAAGACCCTGTCTTAATTGTAAAGTTGCAGCTTGATTTAGTATAGAGCTTCTAAAATTATTGAAAGTGATTTTTTTTGTTACTACTGCTGAGGCTGGGTCATCAGAGAAGGCAAATAGATCGCTACCACTTACAGAAACAGAAGATGGCAGTTCATTTATATCAGACGATAAAGAAAAACGATTAGTGGTCATAATCAGCTGCCTAGTATATAGTAGGTGATATCATCAAATAATTCATCATATTTGGATTCTATATCTGCAATAGGTGGTTTGTTATTAACATATGTATTTATAGTATTATATTTACCAGAGAACGAACAAGTTGTTACTGTTGTTCCATTTTTAATTGGATTATTAGTATTTATTAGTTCAATATCAGTTGCCATATTTTACCTCAAGTTCTTTCTATTCTTTCTTCTAGTGCTTCTAATGTTTTACCAAGTGTTGCTATTTGAATTTTAAGTTCATTCATAACTTCTGTATTGCGTTGCAACATATTTGTTAATGCTGCCTGTGTTTCTTTGTTCACAGCAAGCCTTTCCATAATAAACTGTCTATCATGTAAATATGGAGATTTTGTTTCTATCATTTCAGCAACTTCTGACTTTGTGGCCATATTTTTGCCTATTGCCACCCAAAAACCAATCATAGTAATAATGATACCAATACTAGTAGTTGCTATACTTTCCCAAAAGTGAACTATGGTATCACTCATAATTAAAACCCTTTTCTTGTGGTGGTATTACTAAATACACTAAAAAGCAAAAAGCCAACAATATAAAATTGCTGGCTTTAAGCTAGATTAATAATAAACTAATTATATCAGCCAGTCTTTGGCTTGTAATCTTGACTGCGAACAGGAAGCTTAGATCCAGTTCTGAAAACAAGATCACCAGGAGCACTTCTGGAAACTGTTGCTGCGTTGTCTGTGCCCGGAGTAGAAGTTCCATAAGCTGGGCCTTCAAGACTAAGATTACCACTTGTGCTACCAGTAGCAGTATGAGTAAAGGTGAAAGTATTCACATCAACATAAGTAACGGTAAAAATACCATCAGTAGCAGTACCGCTTGAAAAATCTAGTTTTACAACGTCGCCAGTACTTAGTCCGTGACGAGCAACGGTTGCTGTTACGGTATAGCCTGTTCTTGAGTATGTTCCATATGCTCTAAATTCACCATAGTAGGGATCCCATTGACCATTTCTATAGGCTGTTGAAACTTTAGCAACTCTATAGTTTTCTCTCTTATTAATTCCTCTTACTTGGGTTGGATCATTAGCACTGGTTGAAAAAACAGAACTAGCAACACCAGCAATTTCATTTGTTACCTTAAATGTTATTGGTTTGGTGTGATTATGAGGAATTGTTCCGCCACTGATAGCTTTGTCTGTATAGTCTCCATCAATAACAACCGAACCAACGACACCTGTGGTATCTTTGCTGATCGCTACTGAATTTAGTTTTGTTGATGTTCCGACTCTGGTAGCGGATCCGCCATTATTTTTTGATCCACTGCCATTTAAATTTGGTTGTGTTGTATAGTCAACTGCTGCTGATGTAGCTGTAGCCATTGTATATCTCCGTTTTATTCTGTGAAGATTGTTTAAAATCTATAATCTAGTACACCTAAAAGGTTAATTTTCTATTATGTTTTCTTTTGTTATCAATTCTAAAGCATTCAATGAATTGACCCGTAAACCATAAATTTTACTCTTTTTGGCCATTTTTATCTGATTATCATTCCAGACATTACCATTGCAAATTATATTAATATTGGGTACCTTTTTATTTATGAGTGCAGAGGCGGTGATATTGTCAGAAATATCATCAATTAAGTATCCGGTTGATGGATATATTGTTGTAATATTAAAATCATATAATATTTGTGCTACTTTATATAATAGCTCATAGCTAAATTGACGATATTCAAGAATATATCTAATTTCTAGTTTTGAATCAGAACACAAACTCTGCATTTCTTTTATATCTTCACGGAATTTATCATACTTTCTATTGCACAATAAATATGTTGGACATACAATATCAAGTATGGTTGCTCCATTTTTAATACAGTTTTCAGCAACAGATAGTCTTGACTTTAGATCCATTGTGCCAAGAGGAAAATCTATTGGGGCAGAAGCTGATATATCCGTGGTCGATAATATTGATTTGAGTGGTTTAAGATATGAAGGTAGAACAGATATAGTCTTAGGATCAAATTTAATAACTTTATTTATAATGTCTATTAATTCTGAATCTTTGAGAGTTATATCATAATAGCAGTATTCTAAATGCATAGTGTTACTTTTTTAATGATTCTATGGTTGGGTATTTCTTATCTCCGAGTATACCATCCGCAAAACCATAATACACCGCTTCTTCTGCTGTTAGTATCCAATCACTTTTTGTTGCTAGTTGACTTTGAATGTGTTTTCTTGCTATTGGTTTTTTCCAGTTCTTATCTTTTGACATTGGACTTGTAATCCATTTATCAACAAAGATATCAAGCATTTTTGCAGACTCTCTTTCGCTCCATTGTAAACTACTAATTGCCGCTTTGTGTTCATCGTCTATGCTTATTGAGCCATAATGAATTAGCATATTCACATTTGGCATTAATATTCTGAGATTAGCAGACTGGAAAATAATACTACTAGCAGATTGAACTTTGGCATATGCTAATATTGTTGTTTTAGAACGACTGTATTTTATAGTGTCGTATAAGCTTAAGCAGTCTTCCCAATCACCCCCAGGTAAATGCATATGTATCAATATAGAGTCAGCGGACTGTTGATTCAAAAAGCGTAGATTTTTTTCAAAAGTAACAGATGATCTATAATCAACACCAGCTTCATCTTCATCATATCCAAAATGAGAATGTAAAAATATTTCTCTGTTTTTTATATCAATATTATTTGAGTGTAAAGACTGTAATTCTATATCGCTGGTATTAGTTTTAGCCATTATTTAACTCACTATATATTGTTTTATTGATATTTCTCATAGTTTCTGAATCATCAAAAGCTTTACCTATTGATATTCTAAATCGGTATCTTGTAAAAATGTCCAGAGTTTCAACTCCATCGGTTCTTTCTATAGTTTGTGCTATTTTTTTTGATATATCAAAATTAGTATGTCCCATCCAAAAATTAAAAAGTTTTCCACTAGCAGTATTCTCATTCATTGGTATTATTCCCATAGGAGTAGCAATTACTCTAACTGCTTTAATTTTTTTCTTAGTAATTTCCTCATGACTATCTTCCTCTTCATCAGTTTCTGCATCGCTATCGGTATAATTACCAGTATATGGATCAAACTCATCAACATCAGGATCATCTGATCCAAATGGGTCAAGCCATTTTTGCCATATGATTAGATTATTTTTGTCCATTATGTAGCCCCGTCAAGCAGAGATAGAACAAGATACTTATACCCCTTATAGTAAATTAAAAATTCAGATTTCCAATATCACTTTGTTGCAAAAGCGGACATTGGACTAATAAGTGGGCCGGTATTATTGGCTTTTTTAATTTCTTGCCTAATTAAATCATAAAAAGAAATAACATTATCAAAAAATAATTTTTCTTTAATATCTTCTGATCTGTATGATTTATCTTTTATAGTGTCTAATAGTCTATATTTCAGAGCATTGCTATTTATATAGATCAATAATTCCGCATATTTTTCTGCAATATTTGGTATATTATTTATATGTTCATTATCAAGATTTGGATATTTAAGTTGTATATCAACATCATAATTACTTTTTAAGGAAATTACAATACTTAATGTCTCTAATTCTTGATTTGTTTTTAAGAATTTAAAGTAGTGTAAGAATTTTTTTAGCATTGTTTGGAAGTCTTATAAGAGAAGGTTGTATATCTAATAAAAATCCGTCTTTTACAACAGATTCATAGGTTATAAAAACAAGATAATAAATCTCTAGCGTTTCTGATAGTTCCACATCTGTTAATTTAAAATTAAGATATGAATCATTTTTATCTATTTTTGTAGATACCAAATGATCTAAACAAGCATCAATATCAAGATTACTTTCAATGTCAAAATATGGAAGCTGTAAATCATCTGGTTTAGATGATACTATTTTGTACCTATTAACAGACGGATCTAGCACCAGTATAGCTAGATTAAATTTGGCATTTATCATATGATCTAATAATATCTAGGGCTCTTTTAATATTCTGTCTAACTGCTTCTCGTGATACTCCAAACTTCTTACCAATATGAGATAAAGTATGGTTCTCTAAATAATACATTCTAATCTGTTCTCTTTGTTTTTCTGATAGATTACTGTTTGATAACAGATCTCCAATTGTATTTTTTAAATTAGTGGTCTGTTCTTCCTCTATAAGAATCTCTATTGGTTCAGGCGCCTTTGCATCAGATATTGTAGAGTGCATCGACAAGTCTGATATTTTAGAGTTAGCGTCAAGACTTACAGAATCTGTATTTTTCTTGTATTTATTTGTTACATAAGTTTTAATAGCCCAAATAGCACATTGATTTCTATAAGAATACAAGGTTTTAGCTTGACCATTTTTGCCAGTTCTAGTAGGATCAAATCTCCAATCAGCATACATTATTGCCGTTGCAACATCAGATATTGCATCATTATTCTTCAACATTTCTACCGATAATCCATTATAGAATTTAGGGCAGAATTTTGATATCGTCTTTTTTGCTAGATTAATATACGTATCTAGACTGTCGTATTGTCTGTCCATAATCAAGATATCCTTTATTTAGTTTATAAATTAAACAGTTAGTCCTATTAACTTTATACTACGTAAGCTTTTTCCATTGTTTTGGATCTGGCCTGTCTTTATCTCCAGGCTTTGCTGGTCTATAATCCTTTCCTTCTCTCTCTTTCTTTTTTCTTATATTGTCCCAAAGACCTTGTTTTTTTGAATCTGCTGAATCCTCTATTGAGGGTTCTGTAGGTTCAACTTCGTTATGATTATCGTTATCTACTTCATTAGTATTATTGGTTGGAATATTGGGCATATTCTTTATAATACTAACCGGAATAAATTTCTTTTTCAATTTTTTTTTTATCTCCGCCGCTTCTGTACTATCATCGTCACTTTCTGGAGACAAGATCACAAAATCTCTGATGGTGCTCATGTAGTCAGCAACAATGGCGATTTTACCCTGCAACCAGCTCTCTGTCAAGTTTTCTTTAACTTTTGGATCGTCAAGAGAATCTAAGATCCTATTAGCATGTGCAACTATGGATTTCAAAGCAACAATATTCATTTCAATAAATTCATTTTTATAGTTTTCAAACTGTTCTTCCATCTCATCTTCATCTTCATCTTCTTCAATATCATCAGCATCTTCTATGTTATAGTCCATAATTGTTGTTGATGGATTTAACATGTTCATATCAGCTAAACCATAATCATCTCTAGAATCTACTAAAGTTAATTGGTCTTCGGTTTTCCTTAAATATTGATCTACTGTCCATGAAGCTCCGGCATTTGTTGTTCTATAGCCAACTATGTATCCTATATTCTCTGGTATCTCTTCTATACTTTCAACAATGCCTTCGCTGCCATAATGCATACAGGCATTATTTATATTTTTAACATTGTCGCCGGTTTGTAATTTAGAAACAGCAACTGAACTATCTCCAGTTGGTCTGGAAACCTGCTCATTTGGATTTTTAGTTTTAAGTTGATTTATTTTTTCTTTTTGAGAATTAAGAGAATCATCATTAGTTTTTTTGTCAACTAATTCTGGTTTTAATGGTGGTTTAGTATTTGGATCAACGGCTGGACCAACTTCTACAGTCGGAACAGGGAGCATTGTTGCTTCAGTTTTTTTAATTAGTTTTTCTACATTATTTAATAAATCATAAATTCTGTCCATAATTATTATCTCTTATATAGTTTGTGAAAAATAAAATCAGTAAAAATTATTGAGGCTTGATTATCTGATGGATAATGAACACCCTGTAAAACTCTGGCATAACCACTCTTATTTACAATTTGATCCAATTCGTATTTAAACTCTGGATGAGAATTCGCTACGAGATTTCCAGCTAATCTAGCATACACCGTATGTCCAGATGGGTAAGACGGGGTTTGATGAGTATCTGTTTCAATAACATTAATTGTTAATCCATAAAATTTGGCCAATTGATAAGGTCTTGCTCTATTAAAATAGTATTTAGTATTAAGTATAAGAGGTTTAATGATATTGTATAGATTATCAAAATCATTTTGTGGAAAAATAATATTGTTACTATCACAAAAGTCTATAACTAAAGATGCTGCATTTTTGTCTATTTTATGTACAAATTCAACATCAGCATCATTTCTATTATTACTAATTTTAGATATGTAAATTAATTCTTTTAGTGTAGAACCACTACTATTTATAGGAGGATTATCAAGAATAGATTTGTAGTCAAAATCAATTATTTTTGAAACTTTTTGATCTTCTACTATTTTTGTAGTATATTTGATTTTATCTATATTAATAGACGGTATTACTGAGCTAAATTCAGATAATAATTTATTGTTTCTCATCTATTCATACTTGAAGCGTTAAGAAATTATCAATACCCATTTCTTCAATTAGTTTTAGAAAACCTTCATAAAGTTCGATACCATCTTCGCTTCCTTGTAATAGTTCAATAAACATATTAGCAGTAATTTCATCTCCAATTGATCTAGCAGCAACTATTGTTGCTCTTTCTGCTGCTGATGCTTCTCTTACAGAGTCTAGATTGTATTGTATCATTGCAGCCATATCATGCCTTTTCCACACTGGTGGATTTAATATCAATGGTTGATAATCAGTATCAAAAAATTCTAATCTCTTGATGTTGATTGCAGCATGGGTCTGTTCTTGAATAGCATCTTCCTTAATGATTGCTGCTAATTTTTTATATCCCCATCTTTGAAGATGTTCAGCTTGAGCGGTTAATACTGTTGTTTGTTGCCAGTGTATGTTTAATGATTTTTTTATTAGTTCAATTACAGTATCAGAAGTATAACCAGTAACTTCTTGTGCTTGTGTTAGTGTTTCTGATGTTGGGGCTTGATACTGTTGATTTAGTAAGTCATTGATTGATTTTTTATCAGTCATTATATTCTCCTAAGTTAAGTCTGATACGTTTGGTGTGGACCACATTTTGCAACTCCAGTAGTTAGCTTTCCATCGTGGTCCGGGATTATCGCAATTATGTCTTGCTCTGTATGATCTGCGACGAGCTGGATCATCTCTTTTAATCTCCATATTAGGATCACCAAAATTAACTTTTACAATGTTGCCTTTATCGTTTTTTACATAAACATTGAATTTTTTGGGACCATTTGGAGTTCTTGTTGGTTTGTTTAATTTGACCTTTTTACCATTTTTTTCTTCTGCTATAATTTTTTCATTCTCGTCATAAACTATATTAGCCTCAATTTCCCATACAAACTCATTCCATTCATCATCCCAATCACAATTAGAAGCCAATAAATTATCCTGAATTTCTTCTAATATTGAAGACTTGCTTTTTTTCTTTGTTTGTCCTAAGCAAATAGCAACACGCTGTTTTGTGTCAGGGTAGTCTTTTTTCATAGTCTCGTCACCCATGCAACGAGATACGAATTTTTGTTTATCTTCGTCTTTATTTATTGATGGAATTGGCATATAGTATCTCCTACCTAGGAATACACCTTACAAGTTGTTGAGCCGCATTCTCCCAAGAATACTTTTTAGCCGTTTCTATTCCGTGAGGATTGGTATTTATTCTATTATTATAAACAAATCTCATATGATCAATAATATTTTCTATCTGACTATTGCCTAATTTAGCCCAATTCCCCTGGCCTTGAAATGCTTTTCCGTCGAAAGCTTTTTCTGTCTCGTCAATATTGACCAAATAACAATTTTCTGGTGTGCAAAACTCTGTGTGTGCAGAATAGTTGGTTGCTATGGTTGGTTTTCCCATACTCATGGTTTCTAATAGTTCAAGATTCCATCCTTCTGCTCTTGATGGATATAATCCACAATCAGCATCTGCTATTAATTGAGCTATTTCTTCTTGAGTTTCAAATCCATCAAATAATTTTACTCTATCTGAACCATACATATTTTTCCATTGTTTTAGTTCATCAGCAGATGAATACGAATTGGTTTTTTCTGATGCTAATATCCATAGTTCAACATCTTTTTGATCTGGAAAAGCCTCATTAAATAATGAGAATAAAATATCGTGTCCTTTACGAACTTCCCATTTGCCTATATTTAGAAAAACATATTTATCATCTGATCTAGTTCTTTTGATGTCGTTATTAAAAATATTTCTATTAACACCTAATGGCACTACGAATGATTCAGAATCTATTCCATTCTTAAGCAGAACTTCCTGGCCCCATTTGCTACTAACGCATATACTGTCTGGAACTTTTAAATTAATTTTTTCATATTCATTAAATGTGTCCAACTCAAAAAATGGATAGGCAACATATTTTCCTCGTCCAATATGATCTAGTAAATCAAATTGATGCCAGATCTTAAAATTAACAGCATTAATATCAGGACTCATCCTCTTCTTTAATAAAGAAAGTATAAAGTCATGATCATCTTGATTATTAACTGATGGCTGGCCTATGGGGTAGTAAGTTACGTCTACTATCTTTGATAGTTCTCGCAGTATATTAATTGATGCTAATCCGTAGCCGGTGTTATTAACTGGACTTGAATAATTTATTTTCATTTTTCGTATATCTTATTATGAGTATTGTTGACTTGTATAAATGTTGTTTTCTTACCAAAGTCTTTTATTTTACTAGCGCCTATATAAGTGCAAGCACTTCGTATTCCTCCATAAATGTCTTGAAGTACTTCTTCTGCCATTCCTTTATATGGAACAGTAACGCACTTACCTTCTGCTGTTCTATAGTCTGCAACTCCATTATGATGTTTATCCATAGCTTTTAAACTGCTCATTCCATAGTATTGCAAAGATATTTTTCTTTTTATATTATTATTTTCTGGATCTATTGGTTGCCAAAATCCGGGAGCAGATGATCCTGCTTCAACTAAATATTCATATTTCCATTCTCCTTCACACTCGTCTGTGCCAGCAAATATGCTTCCTAGCATAACGAAATCACCATTTGCACCAAATGCTTTACACACATCTCCAATTACTTTGCATCCTCCGTCTGAACAAACGTGCCCACCAAGGCCATGAGCAGCGTCCGTACATTCCATCACAGCACTCAACTGAGGGTATCCTACGCCAGTTTTTAAACGAGTGGTACAAACACTGCCAGATCCTATGCCGACTTTAACTATATCGACCTGACCATGAATAATTAGTTCTTCTGTCATTTCTGGGGTTACCACATTGCCAGCCATGATAACAGACTCTGGATATAAATTTCTTATTTTACGAGCAATTTTAACAAATTGTTCTGTATATCCGTTTGCAACATCTAAGCATATATTAGGCGTAGGATAGTTGAATTTTTTAATTTGGTTGAATACTTCAGTTAATTTTTCTAGATCTGTCTGGCTTGTGCCGATAGAATAAAATGCAAGATTTTTATTTACAATACTAGGATCAGTATAAAAAGCAACATATTCATTAATCTTATAATGCTTATGTAAACATACTATGGCTTGATTTTTTCCTAATGATTTCGCCATCTCAAAAGTTCCAACAGTATCCATATTGGCAACCATTATTGGAACTGCTAGTAATTTTCGTGGAGAATATTTAAATTTAAATTCTCTTTGGATACAAACTTCTGATCGACTATTGAGAGTTGATCTTTTGGGCCTAATTAGAACATCATCAAAGTCTAATTTAATTTCATTTATAATTTTTTGCATTATATTCCTTTTAGGTACTTGTCAGTATCATAGCATTTCCATTTTTTAAAATCTTCAAATCCTTGTTCACTAACACAAATTTTTGGCCCAGTAACAACACCTTTTCCTTTATAGTGAGACAAAGCAGCTAATATAGCGCATATATGATCGGTACAATCTACAATAAATTTTATTTGACCTGATTTAACATAGTATTTGGGCATTTTACACCGAGAAGAAATACCATCTTTTATGAGAATCTATATTTTCAGAGGTATTAATGTGTTGTAAATAACTCTTGATTTCATCCCATGTAGAGAATATCATCTGGTGCGGTATTGTTCCAAATAGCCAATCTGGAGTATGATTCTTTCCTTGAACCATATGAATAATTATTGGTTTCTTTTGACGATTGGCCCAGAAAATTTCTTCAAGAGTTCCGCATGGATGAGTATTAAGGTCCAAATTAACTATGAGAAAATCACTAATGTCTACAAGCCTCAGATCAACAGAACGAATAGTTTTCATCATGGCAGTTAATTCGTCGTATCGTGCTTTTTCTTTGAGCTTGGTTTTTATAGCATGAGTGTCTTTATCTTCTAATCCTATATCTGTTGGTTTACTAATAGGATTAAAAACTACTATGCCAAGTTCATTAAGAAACGGAGTGATATTATCTCGCCATGTTGAACCTCTATCTGGAACTCTATCCATTGCTCCAGCCAGATAAACTCTTTGATTTTTTAGTCTTTCCATTAATATTTATCGCAAAACAGAAATGTAAATATATTTTTTGATGATTTAACAGAGTACCCTGATCTATCTGTCATTTCTTTGATTCCAGAAATTATTCCACCAATTAGGGATATTGCCAAACATAAAATAATAAAACTATCCATTGTCATTCTCCAAATAGGGTATGTATTTTTTTCTCATTTGCTGAACTTCAGCAACCATCTCCAACAACGTTTTTTGATCAGTCGATCTACCCTTTGGGTTATGGTAGTACAGGCCAACAGGGTGATTGACCAACTGTATCTTAGCACCTCCGACGCAACAACGCAACCACATATCTCCATCAGAAGCCGTCTTATACGATTCGTCAAAGTATCCGAATCTATCGTGTAAATTTTTCTTCCATAACGGCATACAATGGGGACTGTTATTCATTAATAAGTTTTTTAATGAATGGGGTAAGCACGGATAAAAATTAGAGTAATCATTATTTTCATATTTTTCATTAGCGATTGTTGATACATATGTTAGTCCGTATGCTACTTCTAAATCTGGATCTCTATCAAAACACTTAACCAGTATTTCAAAACTATTTATATTTTTTCTATCGTCAATATTCCAGTTTCCTATTAAATTTGATGAGCACATTTTAATAGCTATATTCCATGCTGCATATAGGCCAGGATCGCTATCTAGTCTATGATACTTTATATTTGAATATTCTTCAGTTAATGGTAAAATAAAGTCTTTTTCATTTTCTGGAGAAGCACAGTCTAAAAAGATAAATTCAATATCATCAAAGATAGATTGTTTTAACATATCTTCCAGATATCCTTGAACAAATTTTTCACCTTTATATAAGGAACAAAAAGAAGAGCATCTATAATTTTTCATTTGTTTCCTTTGTCCTTATTTGATAGAATTACATCTTTAATTGGCCAATCTATATTTATTGTTGGATCATCGTATGATATTACTGTTTCATATTCTGGATAGTGTTTTTCTGTTGTAAAGTAGCTAAAGTCTGCACCATCCTCGCTTAATACTAATATTCCATGAGCAAATCCTGGTGGTATATATACCATATCTTTATTAGATTCTGATAATTCATACGAAACCCATTGTTTATATGTTGTTGAATTTTCTCTAATATCAACAGCAACATCAAAAATTTTACCTTTATTGCATCTAACTATTTTCCCTTGTCCATGGGGTTCTTTTTGATAGTGTAATCCTCTTAATACTTTATATTTTGAGAATGAGGATTTCTCTTGTACTATTTCTGGTATTTTATTTTTAATGAATAGTTCTTTATTATATATCTCATATAAAGTTCCTCTATGATCTTCATATATTTGCGTTTTAATTAAAATTATATCAGAAATTAATTTATTAACAATAAATGTATGATTCATAATTTATGATGTATCCAGCAAGATGTTTTAGTTTTTATATTTTTATTACCTATAAGTTCATTAACCGCTTTTTGTACTCCTGGCCATGAAAAATAATCGTGACCAGCTAGTATACCATTTTTTTTGACTTTTGGTAGCCATAAGTTAATATCTTTTTTTACAGCTTCTTCTGAATGATCGGCATCAATAAATACTATATCTACTGATTCATCTTCATACAATAAACTGGCTTCTTCTGATGTTTTTTTAATAGGAGTTATAATATTATTTACTGGTTTAATATTTTGTAAAAATACTTCAAATAATTTATTATTTATATTTTTAATAATATCTTTATGACATTGATCATTAGCGGTTCCTAGCCAAGTATCTATACAATCAAATTTAATTTTTTTATTAGAATTTATAATTTCAACAGCCATGAATACTGAACTTTTACCTTTCCATGATCCTATTTCTATAATATGTCCGTTATCTGGACAGTCTCGTGCAAATTCAGAATAAACATCCTGATAATCGAACCAGTCTTCACCAAATTGAGGTTGATTATATATATGATCCATAATTAATTATTAGGCAAATTTGTTGGACTACCATCTTTTGAATACTCTGAGTATTTAGGTTTATAATTTTCTCCTAGCCATCCAACAGTTTTTTCTAGTGCTCCGTTATGTTCTGGACTACCATCATACAAGCTGAAATCTCTGAGAGTTTCTCCTCTTCCTAATTGTACTAATTCTTCCCATAATTCTGTTCCGGGGAACGGTATGCAATCACTAATTTGCCAATGAACAGTATTGTTATTTTTTCTGCCAATTTCTTGAAGATCTTTTAAAATTGCCTGATCTTTTTCCCATGATCCTGCTTTTTCTCCTGGAAAATTTTTCATAGTAGTAAAATGAAATTCCATATTTGAAAATCTAGTAACTAAATATTTTAGATTATCATAAGCAGTTTTGGTATTCATATGTTTTTTAACATTATCAGATAGTTCCTGATTAAATGTTTCAATTCCAAATCTCATTCCAACACAACCAGAATCTACCATTTTATCATAGAGTTCAGGCTTACTTGTGTCTATTCTGCCCATCATTGTCCATGGCATGTTAAAGTTTTTAAGTCCATCACAAATTTTAGATATTCTATTATGTCCAAGATTCCATGTATCATCATCAAAAAGTATACTTCTTAGATTATCTCCTAAAATATTTTTCATTTGTTGAATTTCATCAACAACCATTTCTGCTGATCTTGCTCTATACTTACCATTATTTATAACATTTGGCCATTGACAATATGTGCATTTAAATGGACATCCACGAGAAGCACTCACAGTTAATTGAATCATTGGAGTGTTCATTGTTGGTTCATAATAATTTTGAATATATTCTAATGGTCTATATGGTAAAAAATTGTCTCCATTGGGCAGAGTATCGATATTTGACAAATGTTCAAATCTGTAGATATCTTTAGCATTATCTAGTTTTTGACAAATGTCTAATGCTGGTATGTCGTATTCTCCAACAATACAATGATCGACATGATCTAACTCTATACATTCATTGGCATAGGTTTTCATGTGCGGTCCACAATATACATTTCGACATCCAATATTTTGTTTAAACCATAATGCTATATCGTTATTTAGTTTAAAAGTTGGAGTAGATATATCATAAAAAATTATATCTGGTTTTAAATCATAAATAACTTTTTTAGTAATTTCTAAATCAGCATGTTTTAGTGCAACGCCATCATAAAAATACGTTTCAAAACCATGATGTTGTACATATTTTGCAGCATATCCTAGCCAAAATGGGAAAGGTGCATAACCATGAAAATGTCCTCCGGGATTAGTCCAAGGCCATCGTGATCCTGCATTTGGCCCAGTGTGGATCTGTCCATTAACATATTTTACATTTGGTATATTTGCAAATAATATTTTCATAATTTTATTCCTAGCCAGTTTAATAGATCTGACATTCTGTGTTTGAAAGTATGTTTAGATAAAATATGATTATAACCATATTCTCTATATTTATTTGTCTCTTCTGGATTATTTAAATAATAATCAATCTTTGAAAGAAGATCATCATTTCCGTCTGTAAATTCCATGCAGTTATTAAATTCTGTTTCTAAGAATTGAGATCTGTCAGAAATAATAAAACCTTTACATGCTAGAATATTAAATATACGAAAATTATATGAGCCATAATCTAAGTGTTCAGTAAGATGAGCATTTAAACAGATTTTTGAAGAAGAGTATAGTGTGGCTTCGTCATCTATGCTTATCTTTCCTTTGCATAGTGGAGAGTTCCATCCTGCTGGATTACCGTATATAACCAATCCTTTATCTTTAGCACATAATAAATATTTTTCTGATGTTTGTTGATCTCTAATATTATTTCCTACAAAACACAAGTTATGAGATAAATTATCGTTTATAGATTTAGGAAAAAATAAATCAGGATCAACAGCAAATTGACATACAAGCCCTTCGCCACAGTTGTTCATTAGTCCTTCAGATGGAAATATAAAACTATCATAGTTATTTTTTATTTGATGATAAACTTCAACAGTACCTGGCCAAGTGGGTTTTGGAAAAACATTTTGTAGATATAGTACTTTATATCCTGTCATTTGTTGGTTTACTAATGGACTAAAGGATATAGAAACATCATATATGCCAAATCCATTAATATCTACATTAGAAACTCTTGTATCTTTTTGTAGATATTTTGCCCAGGATCGAGCAACTAGTTCATCCCCTTGAACATTTGCTCCATTATTAATAGTATTAATTGATGAAGTTGACGGGATCAATATATTGATGTTCATTTTTTAGTCTTGTTAGTCCGCTAGTTACAGAATCTGGTATTTTTTTAGTTATTTGTTTATACAAATTATTATTTAATGAAATATCTTTAGGAAATTTTCCATCTGATAGTCCGCTAGACAAAAGAGAAAGATCCCTCTCAAATATAGTAGCCACAGATGAGTATAGTTCATATCTATTATTTCTTGTATTCCCGCTTAAATGGATAACTCCTACAAAATTAATATTAATAATATCGTCAATCATTTCTGCTAAATTGATAGCATATGTTGGAGTATTATATACATCAGAAAAACATACAGTTTCTTTCTTCTCTGACAAAGAAATTAATAAGTTTTTAAGCCAAAGACAATTTTCTCCATATACTCCGGATGTTCTAACAACAATAGAGTTATTGTGCTGGAGTGAGTGTTGTTCTCCTATTAGTTTGGATTGTCCGTAAGTGGTTGACGGTAGAGATACAGAGTTTTCTGAATATCCTCCTGCGTTACCATCAAATACATAGTCTGTAGATATATAAATAAATTTGGTATCTTTATTTAGAGATTTGATAACATTAGCAACACCGTTAGAGTTAATAGCATATGCTTTATCTGGATATTTCTCACATTCAGCAATATCTTTTATTCCGATAGAGTAAATAACATAATCAAAATTTTTATCAGACAGATAGTTTCTAACGGTTTCGATTTTTGTGATATCTATATCTTTTTTACTAGTAATAGTTGTATTATATTTAGAAACAAAATATGCGTATAGGTTCTTACCAATAAACCCATTACCTAATATTAATATATTTTTACTCATAATGTTAGTCTTTATTTTGAATAATTTTAATCCATGAGTTTACATCTAATAATGATTTATCCCAGTTCTGAGACAAACACCTATTATATTCTTGTGTTATAAAATTTTTATCAAGCAATTGATCAATATGATTTAATAGAATTATTGGTAATTTTTTATATAGTTCATATATCTTAAAGTCTCCAGTAACTAGGGTAATTGGCACCCTATTACTATATAAAACTTCCCATAATCTGTGTGTATCTATACCATTTCCTGCTGGACAAACTACCATCTTATAATCTCGTATTGTATTAAAAAAATCTGACAGAGTTAAATTAGGTTCTTGCCAATCAATAAAAGACGATTGTATACAATATTGTTTAACTATTGATCTATGACTATAGTTGGTATTAACATTAAAATTAGCATAAATAAATTTACTATCTAAATTAGATATATTATTTTCATTTAGCAGATTCTCCTTCTCTGATGCTCTGTCAAAATATCCTATACCATGTCCTTGTCTAACTGATGGTAGTTTATTTTCTAATCCTATTGGTAGAGGATGTAGAATTTTAGACTTGGAAACTGCGTTCTGTGCATACCAATCAATGATATTCTTAGGAGCCAAAGAAACTATATCATCTATAATTGCATAATCAGAGTTTCCCGTGATTAAAGTGACCGGATGATTTATGTTTCGTATTGTTTCAAAATCTTCTAAGATATAATCTGTCTTACAAAAAAAGATATTTTGTTCATCATGAAGATGAGATAATTTATTTAATTCTATATAATCAATATTTTTCATAGGATTTTTCTTCTACGATCTCTGAATCCGATATTTCATTTATAAGTTTTTTTATATTTGCTCGTTGATCATTAGTTTTGTATACATTTCTAGCTAATTCTATAAATTCATTATCAAATTCTTGTTTATTTTCTTTGATTCTAATATTATCTTCTATATTCCATAATCGCTCATTAACTTGTTTTAATTCATTATAAAGATTAACTATATTATAACTTTTAATAATATTATAAGAAATATCTTTTAAATAAGATAATTCATTTTTTATATTATTTATTTTATTTGGATCTAAAATTTTATTATATTTTAATTCTAGTATAGAAAATTTATCTAATATTTCTCCATTAGAAGTTGGTATTCTCTCAGACATATTCTACTATGTTCCATTTGGGTGATACTTGAAAATGGCAAGGATGTTTTCTTACATTGTGATAATATAAATTGTTTGTTATATTTGGTATACTGTCTATAAGATGGAATAATGAACTATTAATACAATGAATTTCTTCAGCATTTTGTATTAAATGAATATAGGATAATAGATTGTTGGTATCTTCTTTTTTAACATAAATTTTTGGAAGATTACTTTGTAAAGCAAGATCAAATAGTCCATCGCTACTCTGGTTATGAATAAAAATATATTTGTGACTAGGAGACTGCAGAAACGGGTTTGATCTAGATCTGGGTAATTTAAAAAATCTATATCTTTCTATAAAATCTATTCCGACTTGTTTATAAAAAGATTTATCCCAATTATTTGAATCGCAATATTGAAATCCTATTCGTAAAATTGTTTTATTATGAGATAGTGCATATTCATCCACTGCTTCTAGTTCATTTCCATTATACTCAATTGGAATCACATTGATTTTATTATTTTCAGAGTATAGACATTCTACTGTTGGAAAATTATGTTTTTTGCATATCAAATCTATACAATCGGTATTATGTTTAGCAATAAAATTTACTAAACCATTACAGACAAAATGATCGCCTAGTCCCAGATGATGATGAATAATCATGTTTTATTTTTGATTTGTTGTAGTAGTGACTTTGCTAGTGTAGGATTTTTACATCCGTGTAACAGATAAAATTTGACAGGACAATTATTCTTTAAGTAAGATTCATATAAATCTTTATCAGTCATGTCATTATTTATATATGCATTTATCAAAGTAGAATTTGGAATATGATTATATCCTAAGTCTTCAGAAACTTCATATTTAGTCAATAATGCATTCAAAATGCCTTCATCTTCTATATAGGTTTGTATTCCTCGTTTATGGAATGCAGAAATATTATCCACTAATTCTGATATAAAATGTTTATGGTCTTGAGATACTAGTCCACATGCATATACCCAGTTCATTTTGGGACTATTCTTAGAAAAGAAAGAACATAAATTTTTTAGATTTTCAATATGCATAGGATTAGAAAAAGGATTATGGGGATGTTTTGCTAATAAAGGGAATTTAGAATTTTTAATTTTATTTTCATTTTCATAGAAAAGATTATCTATTTCTTTAGTAGCAACCATATCAGAATCTAGTATTGCACATATATCATAGGGATTATCTAATAGAGACATCCATTTTGCCATACATATAGAATAAAAATTAAGATTATCTATGTTTATGGTTTTACTAATAACTTGATTATGATTAAAGTCATGTTCAAAATTTATGCAGTTTATGGTGATCTTGTATTTACTAAAAGATACAATTGAATCAACCAATACTTCTGCTAAAGGGAGCCAATTTTTAGTTACAAAAGTATTAAATCCATAATTTTTAATCATGGTATGTATTTATAATATTCTGGATGTCTATTACCTTTTTCATCAAATACATCTCCAACGAACTCTCTGTCTATTCGTTCTGTTGGGAAGGGTTTTTGGTCAAAAAAAGGATCATGAACTATTTTATCTTCGCCAATCATTGGATATAAAACTTTGCCAAAAAACTCATAGTCTGTTCCATATCTGTTCGTTTTATCAAAAGAGGTTAATAATTTTCTCATATCATATTTGTCATTTTTCTTATAACCCCACATTCCTCCTAAAATAGGAAATCCATGGTGAGGATGGTCTCTCATTATATGAAAAGTTTTATCTGATGATAGCCACTCATCAACAGCATATTTTTCTCTCATAGAAATTCTAGAATCTGCATCTCTGAATATGGAAACATCAACCATAGGATCATAGGACGTTTCAAATCTCCAGAACATGGAACTCCAATCTCCAGGAGAGTCCTTATAAAATACTGTTATATTTGGAATTAGTAATAGATTTTTCCAAATAGTCTCTGGAACAGATGATCCTAGAAAAAAATACGCTTCCCATCCAGGATATATTTGATGCAATAATTCTGCATTACGAATAGCTCCAAACGTATATTTTTTATTGTCTCCCCATAAACTAAAGCTAATGATCTTTTTCATAAACTTATTTTTTAGGAGGATAATTATATACTGTTACAAAAAACTTGCCCCAGATATCTTCTATAAGGTCTGTTATGAAATCCCAATTTCCTCCAGCAAGTCCGCTTCCGAACTTAGGACAATGGATCTCAATTTTCTCGCTCTTATTTAAGAAACCTGTATTAGTATGAATATGTTGGGATAAAGAATTCATAGATTTTACTAGCGCCAAGTAATTTAATGGTCTAATGTTTGTACCACTCTTAATTCCATTTTGGCCTATCATATTAACAAAACATAGTTTGTGTCTAAATTTATCATTCTCATATACTTTAACAATTTGGGAATATCCAAGATTAGTTTTTAAAAAACTTTTACCAAGTAAATGATAATTTTCTTTAACTATAGGATATTTTGTAGCCACCTGAGCAGCAAATCCGGCCCCAAACAAATCAATATTATTACAAACATGAGGAACAAATATTGTTGCTCCTTCGTTTCCTGCTGTTACTCTGTCTCTGACCATTTCAAATAGATCATGATTGGAATAAACTATATTAGTAGGACTATTTTTTTTATTTATTGTTTTAATTACCATTTTATCCTCTAGTTATTTTTGGCCACTTACCAGCCGGACATTCTTGATCTGCCCAAGCAAGTTTATTTAAAAACTTACTTTTCTTGCTAATAGCACAACCACATATGTTACATTCTGATCTTTCTTTATTAAAATCAGAACAATCCATACATATAGAGTATCTGTCTAAAATTTCAGATTGAGTGGTCTTGGGAAAACCATGCCATACATGGAAAAATAAAGACTTAAGAAATGTCTGTAGTCGAATTAGCAACATCTTTTATTCTTTCTTTCATTGCTATAATATTATTATCTTTATCTAGCGTGAATACATCAATTGGATCAATCATATCATTAGATTTGACCCATTTTGATAATCCATCAGATAAACATACCGCTAATTTATCACCATTTCTCTTAAAGTCTGCTGTTAAAATAAAATACTTACCAGAAAGAGTAAAGCATTCACCGATAGATATTTCCTCTAAATATTTCATATAATTAATGGTTGTAAAATCTATCCCAATTTTCCCATTCTTCATCATCGAAACTCTCTTTGAGTTTCTTTATTTCTTTTTTGGCATTGTTTTTATTAATCAGCTCATCATCCAGCATATTCCTTTTGATGTGCTGTTTCTTAACTTTCTGCCTTCTCTCTGGCCTTTTTTCACTATCCTCGTCTAAATTTCTCATTTCATCTCTCAAGTAAATTGACCCATACCATTGTATTATAGGTCGAGGTCAATGAATGTCAACCGACCATGATAAGATTTTTTGGCCTTGACCATACTACGATTTATGATTATATATTATGCAGAGCGGGTGGATATACTATAATACATACTTAACTATGATAAACTCTACTATCGTTACAGGCATATGGGATCTTGGTAGAGATAGTTTATCCGATGGTTGGAATAGAACATTCGATCATTATATAGAGAATTTCACTCTTCTGTTAAAAAATACATTAGACATACCACTAATAGTATTCATAGACCCAAAGCACGAACACTTAGTATGGAAGCATAGGAAACCAGAGAATACAAAGGTATATCATCATACTAAAGATCAATTTAAAGGGTCTTTCTTCCCATTCTTTGATGAAATTCAAAAGATAAGAAATGATTCAGACTGGTATACTCAAGTTGGATGGCTTAAGGATAGTGCTCAAGGATCAATGGAATACTATAATCCTATGGTTATGAGCAAAATGTTCCTTTTGCATAACGCTAAATGCTCCAATCCATTTAATACAGAATATATGTTTTGGTTAGATGGTGGAATAACCAATACTGTTCATCCTGGCTACTTTAGTCATGATAAAGTAATTGAAAAAGTACAAAACATTACTGATAAATTCTTATTCGTCTGTTTTCCATACGAAACAAACTCAGAAGTTCATGGCTTTAGTATTCAAAAAATGAGAGAATTTTCTAATAGCAATACTGTAAATAGAGTTGCTCGTGGAGGTTTCTTTGGTGGACATATAGACTACATATCAAAAGCAAACGAACTCTACTATTCTATATTAAATGATAGTCTTAGATCTGGTAATATGGGTACTGAGGAGAGTATTTTTACCATTATGACCTATCTCGAACCAGATATATTTAAATATGAAATGATAGAGGATAATGGTTTAATATCTACTTTTTTTGAAAAAGTTAAAAATAACATAACATTGGTGCAAGATATTGGCAAACCACAAAGAAAAAAATACACAAATAATGATATTATTTTATATATAAATGCTTTTAATTCTCCAGAACAACTGCAGATGGTTCTTAATAGTTTTGAAAAATATGACCAAAACTTTTTAAACAAAACCAGAAAAGTATTATTAAACAACACAACTAAAGAAGAGCTATTTGCTAAATATGATGAAATCACTAAAAAATATAGCTTTGAAGAGATAAGGCATGGGAATAAAGGGATATGTCGCTCTAGACAAATTTCAGCAGAGCATTTTGCCGACTCTGGTTCTAAATATATGATATTTTTTGAAGATGATATGTTATTAGATTATGAAGGTAACTGTTTATTTGGTTTTCAAAAAAATGCCAGCAATCTTTTCAATACCTGTATAAAAATTATGGATAATGAACACTATGATTTTTTAAAATTTAGCTTTAGTGAGTTTTATGGAAATAATAGTGATCAATGGAGCTGGCATAATGTTCCATCTGAAAAGAAAATCAAATACTTTGGTAATATAAATAAAAAACCACCAACTAATTTCACATGTATAAAAAACTATAATGGCACACCATATGCTGAAGGAGAGGTTTACTATTGTAATTGGCCCCATATTATAGATCAAGAAGGTAATCAAAAACTGTTTTTAGATACAAAATGGGATAATCCATTTGAACAAACATGGATGAGCCATATTTATACATTAACTAAAGAGAAAAAAATTAATCCAGCAATATTATTACGTAGTCCCATAACCCATAATAGAGTTCATTTTTATGAAGCCAGCGAAAGAAGAGAAAATTAAAAAAGATCGTAAAAACACAATCTTTATTCAGATAGCATCTTATAGAGATCCTCAATTATTACCAACTCTAAAAGATATGATAGATAAAGCTGAGCATCCTGAGAATCTTAGGGTTGGTATATGCTGGCAACACTCTGATAAAGACGAGTGGGACAAGCTGGATGAATTTAAAGATGATTCAAGATTTAGAATATTAGATATTAACTATCTAAATAGTAAAGGGGTTTGTTGGGCAAGAAATTCAGTTCAACAACTATATGATGGAGAAAAATATACTCTTCAATTAGATAGTCATCATAGATTTGTTAAGAATTGGGATACTGAACTGATTAATATGGTTAAGGAACTCCAAAAGCATGGATATAAAAAACCATTATTAACAGGATATATTCCTAGCTTTGATCCTGATAATGATCCTGGTGCCAGAATTAATGAACCATGGAAAATGAATTTTGATCGTTTTATACCAGAAGGGGCCGTATTTTTTCTTCCTGCATCATTTGATTCTTGGGATCCAAAAGATAAACCTCTTCCTGGACGATTTTATAGTGCTCATTTTGCATTTACTGTTGGGGAATTTGCAGCAGAAGTTCAACATGATCCTGAGTATTATTTTCATGGTGAAGAAATTAGTATTGCTGTAAGAGCATATACTCATGGATATGATATATTCCATCCTCATAAAGTAGTTTGCTGGCATGAATATACCAGAAAAGGACGCACTAAGCAGTGGGACGATGATAAGGAGTGGGCAAAACGTAACGACTACTGCCATCTAAAAAATCGAAAACTCTTCGAAATGGATGGAGAAAAAAGAGATATTGATTTTGGTAAATATGGTTTTGGTTCGGAAAGGACTCTTAGAGACTATGAAAAATATAGTGGACTATGTTTTGGTAAACGAGCCATAACAAAACAGGTTCAAGATCATAAGCCACCACCAGACGTTATGCAAAATTCTTCTGATGAAGATTTTAATAAATCTTTAATGAGTATTTTTAAACACTGTATTGATATAGGATATGATCAAGTTCCTGAAAAAGACTATGATTTTTGGGCTGTCGCTTTTAAGGATGAAAATGGAAATGATCTTTATAGACAAGATGCTGATAAAGATGAAATTCTAAGCATGAAAAATGATCCTGATGGATATTGTAAAGTTTGGAGAGAGTTTCAAACAGAAAAAAAACCATCTAGTTGGATAGTTTGGCCTCATAGTATTAGTAAAGAATGGGCCGATCCAATAACTGGAAATTTATAATATGTCTAATATTATCCCATTAGATCTTTGGGGAGGTAATTTATCTTTTGATATTGATAGGTCTACTTTTATTTTAAATAGACAATATGGTTTATTTTCTAATATTACTGTTGGAATGTTCGGTGTCTGTAAAATTAAAAGCTTAGGCTATAATGTTCAAAATATTGACTTTTATTTAGCTGAATATGATAATAATTATAATTTTTATAATGATTTATTTATAAAAAAAGACATATCCTCTAACAATGAATTATTGACATTATCAGAAGCAGAGTTTTTTATGAATACTGTTCACCCAACTTCTCATGGACTATCACGAGGATGGAACATATTTTATAAAGAAGATTTAGAAAAAGTAATGTCAATTCTACAAAAACTATACTATCATTATTTTGAAAGTAATAATGCTATTATGGGTATAAAAGATTTTATTAAAAATATAAATTATATGCAATCTCATAATACTGCTTTTATATGGGCTAGAAAAACAGATAAATTTAATGAGACACAATTACCGTCTGCAGATAGATATCTATCAGAAATAAATAATTATTCAAACATACAAAATATTTATCTACAAACAGATGATCCAACAGTAGTCTCAGACTTTCAACAGATTAATGACAATAGAATCAAATACTTAAATAGTATACCCATGTCATCTAATAGTAGTGGCTTTCATGAAAGACTATATATGATATCAAATGAAGAGTTTATGAATAAGTATCAAATATCTAAAATTCAATATCTTCAACAAATTTTAGCAATGGTATCTTTGGCTGCTGAGTCTGAATATTTTGTTGGGTATCCTGGCAACTTAACAACTATTATTCCAATGATAAAAGGATCATTTAATAATTGTTTGCTTTTTAAAGATGATAGGAATTTAATTGAATAATGAATGCTATCATTCAACATACTTTTAATTCTGGATTAGGAGATGCAATTGTTGCAATATCAGAATATTTACACAATACAGAGATTCTTGTTTCTAATGGCTATAAGGTAGATTTAAAGATAAATACTACTAATAACATGTACTATAAAAATTTTGAGTTTTTTGATTTCTTTGATGAAGATAATTTTAAAATATTCAATTCTGTAGAATTCATAAATGAACCAATAGAAAATATAAATGGGTTTGAAATTAAACATATATCCTATGGGGCATCGAAACCAGGATTACATTGGTGGGATTTATTTTTAGATAATATTAATAATCTTCAAATTGAAATTTTCCCTCAGTCAGGATTAACATATGGTAATTTACCACTAAAAAATAATATTAAGCTATCTAAACAAATACATAATATGTATCAAAACTTAAATTATTCTAACTATAGTTCTATTTATTTAAGACCTAATGATTGTGATGATAATATTGATTTATATGAAAATAAAATAAATGAAATAATAAATATATATAATAACAACAATAATATATTTATTTGCTCTAATAGTTATACTCTTAAACAAAAATTAATAAACAATCCTAAAACTCTTAGTATAAATATACCAATGGAAGATACACAAGGAAATCACATATATCATAATCAAAGAATATCTGATCAAAAGATTTTAAAAGAAAGAGCAATGTTGTCTCTACTAGAAATATTAATTTTAGCCAATTCTAATAGAGTATATTTTGCAACGTCGTGGAATAGAATATCTAATTTTTTATTTTATTCTACTATTAATAATATTCCGATATCTTATATATGACTATAACAATATCATATGACCCATACCAGTCTAATTGGTATGTTGGAGAACTATACAAAACATTTCATGAATATTTAGTCAATAAAAAAATTGATATAACATATATTCACATTAAAGACTTAGCAAAACAACATAATGAATCTTTTGAATATATTAATAATCTGCCTTCTGTTTTCAGCATATACAGTTTAATTATAACTGATAACAATAAAACTTTTGTACATAATTTATCAGACTATGCCCCAGCCATTCTAGAGCATGACTCTGCAATAGATAAATTAAATATCAAAGCATTTGGAATTACATCAAATTTAACAGCAAATGTATTTAATTTACATGCAAATAAAAATTTTATTATACATCCTTCTTTTTATATTTTAGAAAACTATAATGACTATAATAGAATATTAAAATATCAAGATATCACTAATAAAAAAAATAATTGTTGTTTTAATGGACTTCTATATGGAATTAGGCAACAATATTCTAATGTTCTAACTAAAAATAATTTTTTTCATATACTTAATAAATCTAATTCAAATGATTATCAAGATAAAGACACATACTATAAATATATCTCTGGATATAGATATGGACTAAGTCTCAATGGGGCCGCTCAAATCTGTTATAGAGACTTAGAGTATTTTGGGGTTAAAAATTTATGTTTAAGAGAAAAATTAAATATTATAACTCATAATCCATTAATTGAAAATTATCACTATAAAACAATAATTGATGATGACATATATTATAAAATATATAATAAAAAAGAAGAAAGCTATATTTTAAATAAAATAAAAGATATAATTGAAAATATCTCTATAGAAGAAATACAATTCGTCACACACAATGCACAACAATGGTTTTTTGATAATGTAAAATTAGAAAATCAATTAAAAATATTAAATAGCTTTATAGAAAAAACAGGTATCATATAAAAAACTAAATACTATAATAAGCCGGTTGGTGAGTTATAAAATCTTTAAATCAAAGAGCTTGCATTCAAACGTGTTTTGTATTATACTAAATGGTATTGATCACTTTCCTTTTACAAGTTTGGATTTCCAATGTTATATAGGTCAATTTTTATTTTAATTTTACTCTCAGCAGATATTAGTGCTCAAAACTGGAATAATCCAGAAAATCAAATGTTGAGTGATAGTATGAGTAGTTTTTTTTATTACTCTAATAATACTAGTGTTCCGTTTTCTGATCCTAGATCCTTAATGGATACCGAGAGACGATCAAGATTATCTGATAATTATCATGACCAATCAGAATATGAATTAGAAATGAATAGACAAAGGATGCAGATGGAAAATCCTCAAAATCGTCGCAGACTATATAATCCTAATAAGCCATCTTATAATAACTATAATTCAAATTATAAATTACATTATTTACATCGACAAAATCTAAAATAGTTGTAATGGATTTAAGACCCCATATCCTTGGTATTTTTTAATACCCTTGTATCTTGGATTTTTCAAATCAAAACAATTACTTTTGAAAACTTCTATGTAATCATTATGAGTTTTTAAAGTATACTTTTTATGTTTTTTATTATAGCTTAATAGCAACGATGCACATCCTACAGCAAAAGGGTTGCTCATACTGGTTCCGCTCATAAGAGCATATCTTCCTCCAGGAATACATCCTAAAATATTATGTCCAGGAGCTAAAAAGTCTAATGATTCTCCACTACAAGTGAAACTGGTTCTATCAAGATTCTCATCTATTGCACCGATGCTTATGGTTTGTTCATATTTAGCAGGATACATTATATCTGAATTCTCTCCGCTATTGCCAGCAGCACAGAATACAACGCAACCTTTAGAATTAGCATAATTAATTGCATCCTCTAATGAACTTACTCCTCTGGGGGATCCTAAACTCATTGTAATAAAGTTCACATTTTGATCGGCCGCCCATATAACTCCTTTAGCAATATTGTCTATACTTCCAGTACCATTTGCATCTAATGATTTTATTGGTATTATTTTTGTTCTTGGGGCTATTCCAACCATTCCTGTACTATTATTAATTGCTGCTATTGTTGAAGATACATGACTTCCATGACCATTATCATCTTGAGGTGGCTGATTTATATCAACAAAGTTTTTTCCTTCTAATAAATTATCTTTTAAGTCTGGATGATCCAGATCGCAGCCAGTATCAACCACAGCGACAGTCACTCCTTCTCCATCAGTTTTAGTCCATAAATCTGGTATATTAAATTTTAACAGTTCCCACCCATACTCCTGAGAACTACTAGATGATAGTCCGTGAAGTTCTTCTGTTACGTATGGTAATAAACCTATTTTATTTTTTTTCATTCTCATTTATAGTACTTTCTATCCAATTTATATGTTGACTAATTCTAGTATGACCACTTTCATCATTATAGTTTGAGTTAGTATGTCCATCTGTTGTCATAACACATGAATTAATTCCGGCTAATTTTTTATCAATAAATAATCCTCCTCCACTATCTCCGCTTGCTATTAAAAACTCCATTGGGGTATTACCATCTTTTAAATCACAGGTCAGTAGATGTCTCTCAATGCCCATAATTCGATTAGATCCACCCCTTTTCTGACGATCCCCTATATTAGCTCCAGTAGTAAATGTTCCAGTTATACCATAACCGGCTAATGCGGCAATTTTGCCAACTTCGTCAGAGTCTGCATAAAATTCTGGATAAAAATCTAATCCTATATCTTCATCACAATAACCTAATCCAATATCATAATATCCAAAATTATTACTCTCAAATTCCTTATGAGGAATGAATACTGAAACATTAATTTTTTTATCACCCATGGTCACTGTACAAGTTTTGGCCTTTTTTATAACATGAGCGGCCGTTAATATCCAGTGAGGTTTTATAGCAACAGCAGACGCACAATACAACTGATCGTCGTCCTCTGTTCCACATATAGCAACAACACATTTGAATTTAGATCCATAATTTAGATAGTGTTCATCACCAATATTTGGATCTCTAGTTCCTGCTAATGCTATTGAGTATCCAACACAAGCAACGATGAAAATAATTAGAGCTTTCATTGCTTTGAACCTTTATTTGATAAGGTCGATTCTTTACTTTATTTAAATACACCCTACTATCACTAATAACATCAATATTCCAACTACTCCAATCCATTAAATGGCCAATATTAAAATGACAACTTTTACATAATGTTATTAAATTTGAAGGATCTAATTCTCTATTTGGATCAACATGAACTGGTTCAATATGATGAACTTCTAACTTATCTTTTTTATCACATCCACAACAACTATTATTTTTTTTAAGATGTTCTTTTCTAACTGTTGTCCATCTGGATGATCGATTACTAAAATTAAACATAATTATTGTATAGTGCCCATAAAAATAGTATTAAAGTTTTTTGAAACCATATAAATAGTATTATTTATTAAAACTGGTGGTAAAAATATATGATCTACATAAGAGCTTACATATCCAGCTGGAACAAAGCATCTATCTCTACTAACTAAATTATAACAAGCACCAGGTTTATTTGGTGATGTCGGCCAATTGCAACAATTATTTTGTTCACAAAATTCATTAGCATTAAATGTATAATTAACAACATTGTTTGGATTTTGACTAAATCCATATTCTATATTTCTATCCTTAGTTATTGATTCGTCTAGACTGTCTGCAATATATGAGCGAGGCAGAGTCTGGTATGATTTAGTAAATTTTTGTTTTTTAGTTATAATTATATCATAAAATTCATTACTTATAACATATATAGTATTATCAAAAGCATAAGAATATCTAATATTATAATATTTACCCCAAATATCAGAATGTGGCAGAAGAGGGGATTCAAGATAATCTAATCTTCTTTTTTGATCATATAAACTATATATATTAGCATATAGTGGTGGATTGGTATATTTTTTACATTCATTAGGATTAATATATTTCCATGTTGAAGTTATTGATAATCCAGCATCCATTATATTATAATCATAAGAAGATGAAGGTCCATTGGAGTTGCACAAGTTTCGATCTTGATCAACATTTTCTGAAAGATTCGGATCTAAATAATTCACTGCTGTTAATAATCCATTAACGCTATCTCTAAAAAGAAATGTCTTATAAGTATTGCCTTCATTTCCAATTTCTGATATAAATCTTAAATGTGCTTTTGATGTTGTAGAGTATCCAGAATCAAATTGTGCTGCATTAGTTGAGAATATTCCATTGCCAGTGGGACTATTATATATTCCCCATTTTACTATTATAGAATTTTTTCTATTGTTACCACTTGGGTAGGTATCAGTCATGCCCCAAGCTGTTGATATGGTATATCTACGTTCGCCACCAAGAAAAAAATTGGGTGGAAAAGCATTATTTTGAAGAGGCACTGACGCTTCAACTGTTGATGAAGAATCTCCATACGCATATCTACATAGTTTTGTTACGGTAGAACCAATTTTATTAATTAATGCAAAATACACAACTGGTGTAGAAAAATTAACACTAGGATTAACTGGACCACTAAAAACGGTTGGATTACTAATTAATACAGCATTTGATGATATTGATTCATTTATTGAAGGATATTTATTCCATGTTATAAAATCTCTAGAAACAAAAATATCATATACTCTTCCTACAACTATTGATCCTCCTCTTATTTCTCTTTCATTTCCTACTATAACATGAAACTTATTACCGTATTCATCCATAACACAATCATATCTATAGAATCCTCCTGTCGTAGAAAATCCAGCTGAAAGTGAACCATCTGTAATATTAAAACTATATGCTCCCCATGCTATTGATGGCAATGGGGCTTTAGTTGATGAAGGGGTAACTGTTGGTGTTCTAGTTTGAGTGGCTGTTTTAGTGGGTGTTGCAGTTTTAGTGGGTGTTGCTGTTGGTGTTGGCGTTTTACTTGATGTTGGAGTTAATGATACTCCTGGTATTAAATTTGTTCCTGTTGGAGTTCTAGTCTGTGTAGCACTCGGTGTCTGAGTTCTTGTAACAGTATTACTTGGAGTTACTGAACTTGTTGGCGTTTTTGTAGGAGTTGTTGTGTTTGTTGGAGTGTTTGTTGGTGTTGGTGTTGTTAATGGAATAATAATTATTCTTGGAGTACTTGTAAATGATGGCGTTGGGGTTTTTGTTTTTGTTATGCTTGGTGTTATGCTATTAGTAGGTGTTGTTGTTGGACTAGTAGTTGGGGTTGGTGTACGAGTTAAACCCGTTGTTGGTGTTGCGCTATTAGTTGGAGTTTGAGTTTTAGTTATTGATGGTGTTGGTGTTTTTGTTAATCCTGGTGTTGGAGTAACAGAGTTGGTTGGAGTAACAGAGTTGGTTGGGGTTCTTGTTGGAGTGGTACTTGGTGTTGTAGTTGGAGTATTAGAAGTTGTTGGGATTGGCGTTGGTTCTACGGCCACAAATGCAAAATCCCCAGGAACTGTATATATATCATGATTATAATAATTAACGAGACTACTATTATAGTCCCATGTTCCAAAAGGATTGCTTACCATAGCCTTTGCATTACTATAAATAATATCACTAACATTATGTATTCTTTCTTGATATGATGGATGAGTATCCCAAAAACTCTGTGTTACACGAGCATAAACCCCTTTAACATATGCCGGTCCATTAGCTGTTATTGGAGTTACAGTTACTAAATAAAGAACATTTTGATCATTAACTCCTCCAATATTATATGACCAACAATTATCTGATCCTTTTTCTAATATAAGATTAGTACAATAGTTGTTAAGACCAGCATCTCCAATTAAAACATCAATATATGAATGTTGTGCATAATTTGTAGATAGTCCATTTCCGTAAACATAAATAGCAGTTATTCTAAAACCAATAGTTGAGCTGTCATTATATGGGCTAATCCACTCTACATTTATACCATTAATATCCGGCATCATAATAGCATTACGAAGAGATCCTGGCTGAGTTGATGTTGGAGTTACTGTTGGTGTTGAAGTTATAGTGGGTGTGTTTGTTATGCTAGGTGTTATACTATTTGTTGGAGTTGTTGATTTTGTTGGTGTTGCTGTTAAATATTTAGTCGGTGTTTGTGTTTGTGTTCTTGTTGGTGTTGGTGTTGGAGTAGCGGGACTTCTTAAAAGTTTAACAACATTTGAATAACATACATTCTGATTCCCATATCCTGGAAAGTATACTGGAGTATTAAAAGCTATTGCTAATCTAAAACTTATATCATATATACTTCCAAGTTGCGAACCTCCTCTACGGATAGCAACATTACTCCATACTAAAGGTTCTGTGCCCCCTGGAGGAATATCACTTGCTTTATATGTTATAGTTAAAGAATCTGTGTCATTAAGAGGATATGGAGCATTACAGTTATCATAATAATTACCCCCATCAATTGCTGAAAAATATCCATCAACAGCAGAACATATAAGATTAACAGGGAGCCAATATCCATCTAGCGGGGACCAGAACTCCCATACCATATGATTATTCCCATAGTTCCAACCATCAGGAAAAAGTCCAATTTTACTAAGCGCTTCTGAACTTAAAGTTGCTTGGAAAGTTGCAGTTGATCCATCTGATTGATTTAAAAATTGATCTGTAGGCTGTGTTATTATATTAAAACAATTTAATACTTTTGTTGATGATGGAGTTAGTGTTGGCGTTGGTGTTTTAGTTGGTGTTTTAGTTGGAGTGGGAGTTGGAATATTGAACAAAGTGAAATCTACCCATTCTCCATATGAACATTTTTTGCTTAGATCAGCATATCTCATTCGGTAGCGAGTTGGATTTTGTCCACAATTTGTTTGAGGAGATGGAGGATTATAATCAGCCAAAGTAGATAGCTCATATAATGCTTTTGGCCAATCTGCATATGGAACATTTAATAATTCTTTATTTATTACTCCATAATTTACTGTATTCCATGTGCTTCCACAATCATATGATACTTGAAATTCTTGACTATTAACTCCTAGAGTAGAAAAACAATCTGGCTCTAACCAATTAAGTTTAGTTTTTTGTGGTATTATATTTAACAATGAATATCTTGTAGCAGGAGAGCATTTTAAAGCCCCACTTGGATAAATAAATCCAAATTTCATATTATTTAAATCATCTACTGACCATTCAAGGTTTGTAGACGGATTATTTGGAACTATACTAGTAAGTGTAGAATAATCATTAGATGGAGATAAATATTTAGTATCTCCAAGAGGATATATTTTAGTTCCATCATCTAATATGTTAGTAAAACATGTTGTTTCATCTTCTGGAAGAGTATTGAGCTTTAATAGATTAATAATTTTTGTTGATTTAATTACATCTCCAACTACTGGAGGTTCTAAACCATCTAGTCCAGGTGTGCCAGTATCATCTTCAAATTTTAATATTGCTGGTTTTACAATCGGATAAATAAAATTAGTATCCTTATTAATTAATGAATTTACAATACTACTATTGCTAGTATTATTTTTATCTATTATAGATCGCCATGAATCAATACTTGATTTTACTTTATTTCCTTTATTATTTTTAACACGATATTTATTTATTGTATTACTTAAAAAAGGAGCATTAACAATAACATTATATAATACAGTAGGTGGTGATCCTGTATCTATTTCATTAGCAGCAACTTTATTATTATAAAATGTTATTCCAAAAATTTCATTATTAGAGTCTACATTGATATAATCATTTCCTTGACTATCTACTAATGGTTTTTTATCTCTGCTACTCCATGGATTTGATATGTAAATACGCAGTTGATTATTTTCAATAACTATATCATAATTTAAAATAAGTATTGAAGCATTAAAATTATCTTGACAATTCCATACATTCATATAAGACATAAAGTTCAATCCGCCTATTGCAAGATCATTAATCTCATTATTTAGATTTAAATTATAAGTAAAAGTGGATGCTCCAAAATTAACAACAAGATTATAATATAAATTTTCTAAACAACCAGCAGGATCATAACTATAAACAGGAACAACAGTAAGTGTAACTGGACCACTACTAGACCATAATGTTAAAATATTCCAAGAAGGATATTCATATTGAGGATAGCCATTAATAACTGTTCTTAATACTTTTTTAGGCATTAGTGATCCACTAGTCCAAAAATACAAAGAAAAATAATTTGGTATTTGTTTAAAATTTTGTAATGTTATATAATTTTGACCTCGTAAATTTTCATCATAAGCTTGGAATATAAATCCTGAATCGCCAGAGTCTAGTCCATATAATTGATCATTAGTATATAATGTATTAGTAGTCCAATAGTATGGATCTAAACGAATAATATTTTGATCATCTCGTATACTGAAACCTTCAAAAAACACATTATCATAAATTGACATAATTACATTCCTAATTATTTGTAATAGTTAAAAATTCTAGACCAAAAGTATTATTTTGTAAACTATTTTGTGTATCTAAGCACTTAGCATTATCTGTTAATATGTATGATACTGTATCAACAGGAACACAGCAACTTAACACTATATTATTATCAATGTCTAATAGTTCAATCCATGCTATTCCAGTATGACAACCATTAGATCCGCCAACATACGTATAACTATCTGAATGAGCAGCACAACACTTGAAAGTGCTAAATGTTGATCCGTCAGACATCCATAAATTATTATTATTTAATAAAGGATTACATTTAGGACCACTTCCACTATAAATCCAATCTGTGTCTTGAGTTAAATCGCATAGTGGCATCATTATATTTTGATTATTTGCACAAATCAAATTAATTTTATATCCCAATGATCCGTTATTTAATAATATAGGAGTAATCATCGTATTACCTAAACTATCAAATGGTATATTAAATTTATTTCCTCTATCTTGTGATCCTATTGGAATTAAACTTGGAAAATCACTAGGATTTGTTGGTGTACCAGGGTCAGTGCCTCCACCAGCATTATTAAGATTAACATTTCCTATAAAAATATCATTAATAGATAAAATAAATTGTGCTCTATTACAATTATGCCCACCTCCACACGGACCTTTACCGTTAGTATTACTATACATCACCCTTATACTACTCAATACTGTATCTGGACATACCGGAGGAGGAGGATCAATAATTGGAGGAATAACAGGAGGAACACTTAAGCAATATTCATTACTAGTTTCGACTGTATTCCCGCCAGAGTCTACAGAATAGAACTTAAAGCAAATTGATGAATCTACATCTGGTATAATTACATTAGTAATGAATTGTGAACAATCTGTTGTTGCTGATGTTTGTGTTTTTACATCAATCCATTGTGCAGAACTGACAGTGTTAGGATTATATGTTTTATATTGGAAGTTTTTCCAACAGCCTATATTTTGATCAAAAGTTATAGTAAATTGTCTAGACTTATCAGAAAAACCTTCGTCTCCAACCATTATGTCTGAGATGTGTATTCCATGATCCCAACATTTAAATGGATTTATACCCGCTATCACATTGCTCCAACTACTATATTCTCCAGTATATTCATTTAATGACCTTATTCTAAATGAATAATTAAGATTTAAATTAGTACCAAACTCAGAAGATAATAAGGCCATTTTATTGGGAATATTATTTCTTCCTATAACACTAATTTCAAAAGTATTGTCGTATGGATCTCTTATAGGATATCTATTCTTCCATACAATCTGATCCATATACCCAGCTGTATCACTATACCAGCCAAAACTTGGATTATAAGCATCCAATTGATATGTTGTTATTCCGTTAATGTCAGTTGGAGGAGTCCAACTAAATAATACTGTTGATTGATTGTTTATCTTATCGCATTGAATTGTTAAGTCTATCGGAGCAGCTACTGCCATGTCATTAGTACATAATGTTGTATTTGCTATAGTTTTTAGACTATCAAGCTGTTGTTGGAATCCATTGATACTTCTGTCTATACCAAGGGCTCCAATTCTAATAGTTGGTAAGCAAGGATCAAAAATAATAAACTGATTACTGGTATTAGGGCGCGCTTTAAAGCTTATAGAATTATCAGAATTTCTAGTTAAATTTTCTATAGTCATAGATTGATCGATTAATCCTGCTGTTGCCCATTGTTCTACAAAAACTATTGATCCAGCAGATATGTTAACTCTTTGTGATATATTAATTACAACTTTATCAATAAAAATATTAGAAGATATAATATTATATTTAATATTATTAATGGTAATGTATGAGTAACTAGTAATTATACTTTTTTTAAATTGATTATTATATTCTAATTCTAAAACATTAGAACTTATAGTGTCAGTTAGTAGTTTTGATTCTATAGGAAAAGAAAATTTTGTTTCTGGTTGATAATAATTTTGTGATGATGATGCTATATAGTCTATAGTGAATGCTGTAATATCATTATCATTACATTTAAAATTTACTAAAATTGAATTATCTAATATACTAGACTGATTATTTGATGACTCTGTTCCTATGACTCCACAGTTACATTGTGCAGATACGTTATAAACAGAAACCTTATTGTCACATGAATCTCCATTGCATATTGGTCCTGTGCTACTTATGTCTTTAGATTCTACCCAATCGCCTACTAGACCATAAGTAATATTTATTGGTTTTATTCTAAATTTAGAATATAACATATTAGTAGATATCTGTATTGGACAACTATTATACGAACGATCCAAGCTAAATAACATTCGCCAAATATTAGTAATAGAATCATATTGAGCAATCTGATAACGATCAAACTTGCATGTAGAATCTATGGGTGTCCATGTAAGAAGACCGTTTAATATATTATTATCTTCTTGAGTACTATATATACAACAACAAACATCTTTAACAGAATAACAGCTTTTAGACATACTTGTTGGAGTTGGAGTTGGTGTAGGTGTTCTAGTTAATCCTGGCGTTGGAGTTACTGTTGATGTGGGGGTTGGAGTAAAACACAATAGTGAACTATTAAAAGCTTCAGACACAAGACATCCTGTAGTATCTGTCTCGTTTAATGAAAAAACAAAATTATAAGCTAATTCATTTGGTACCAAAACCAATCTTATGCCATATGGTATTATATCTGGTCCGCCGAACATATTAAAATTTTGAGTTATTTTAATCTCACTACCATTTATTGTATAATATTTTATATTGCCATTTAATGACTTATAATATGTCCAATCATCTCCAGGGTATTTTTGATATGCCAAACAATAGATTTGATTAAGATTTATATCACTATTTATTATATTCCAAGTAACTATAATAGCCGCGCCAATTTCACTATTGTCTTCACAGAATGATAGATTATTTATTCGCATTAAATTATCTGGTAATGTTTGCGTTGGTGTTGGAGTTACTGTTGATGTGGGGGTTGGAGTGGCTGTGATAGTAGGAACAGAACATGTATAATCACTAATTCTTGCATTTCCATTTCCTACGCTATTGGCGGATATGGAAGATGGTTCTGTGTCGCTCTGTGTAGAGTAGGTATAATATCCTGGCGAGTTAACCCCTCTTTTTACTGGACTATAGTACGCTGCCTTATACCATTCATTTTCTGTTGGTATCCAATACTTAGCATTATTATTTTTATATATAATAGGATTATCAGAATCTATCGAAGAAAGAGAGTATGCTCCATCTTCTGTTGTGTTACTATTTTGAGGTCCAGTTGGTTTACCATTATGCAGCCAGTTGCAATATCTCGCAGCATTGAACCAACTCACAAAATTAATTGGTTTATTACACATATTATCTTTAGCGCTATAAAAATAATTGCTATCAATTCCTTGACGCACTATTCCGCTTCGAATATTGGTTTCAAGTTGACTGTTATATAAATAATGAGTATCTTGTTTAGCAACTGCATTTAAAAATTCTATATAATCACTATTAGTAATTTCATATTTTCCGATATAGTAATCAACAGCAACCGCCCCGTATCCTGTTGAATCATTAATATTACCCGGATTTCCTATTTTTACTAATGATGGTCCTGGTGAGCTAGACGCTACTCTAAAACCTAAAGAGCCCTGCGAAGAATTAAACGTTTGTCTACGTTGTCCACGATTTGCAGAGTTTTGATTACTTAATAATCCTGGATAGCCTCCTCCACGAACTAATTTTTCTCCTATTCCATCTATCCATTCATTCACATTACCACTTTGATCATATGTACCATAATAACTAGGGCTACCGTTAGTTCCTACTGTAGTAATATTACCATTTTGACCACCCCAGTCAGCAGAACTATTAAAATTTGCAGAATTTCTATATGGTTCACATGGATTATTTGGAATAATATCTGTTCCAATATAAGTAAATTTAATATTAATATTATCATATGGTTTGAGTTCTATATCTTGATTAAAGCATGTCTCAGCTCTAGTTGGATCTCCCAAATTAACAACACCATCTGGATAGCCAAGACCATTAACTGGTATTTCTATATTATCCCAATATAAATAAGCATGATCACTACTACTGGTTCCACCAGTACAAGTTTCCCAAAAAGCATAATCAGATACTACATCAAGCATAAATGTACCATTTTTACATTTTAATTTTGCTGTAATATTTATATTATCAGTATCTGAGGAAGATCCGCCAGGAACAGGAGAAATAAGATTGGATATCCTATAACTTAATATTGTAATACCAGTAGCATCAAATGGATCTCTCCTATCTAAAGGTGCTGGACAATTTCCAGAAGATAACATAGGATGTATAGACCAATATTGTAGTGGACTTGCGGCAGATCCATCTTGGCGTATAATAGATCCATCATATGGATTGGTAAATTCAACCATAACTGAACATCCATCACTATCTTCAAAGCGTAATGAACAGTTACACATATCTTCTTTAAAATTAGGGTCATGAATAGTTGTTATATTATTTAAAACGTAAGCAGACCACTGTAGCCATCTTTCGTTTTTACATAGTGTTAATATTACACAATCAAGGCCAGCTGCAAGTATAATACTTTTTAAAGATTCAAGAGCAGTTTGGACCAACTCATATGTCATAGATCCGCTATCATCCACAATAAGAACAAATTTAGCATTTGGAGAATTACTTTTTATTTCATCAAATGTACCCCATTGCAATGTGTTTACGATTTGATTTTGTACATAATTTAAAAATATATTTTGTGATTCTGGAGTTGGTCTAGAAGTTTGAATAATGTTTTGTTTGGGTATTGGTAAAGAGCATAGACTATTTGCTATGTCGCCAACAGCACCAGACGGCCAAATCTCACCCCAGCCTTGTGATGGATTTGCTACCTCATAATTGGTATCAATGTCAAAAGCTGCCACAAATTTACGAGCCGATGGTGATACTGATTCGTTGAAGTATTTTACATCAACAGGCCAGAGATTTCCAACCAGATTGCCATATTGGGTATCAGTATAATTTGGCTGTGATTCATCAATAAAATTTAATACATAAGTATCTGTAAAAGTTAAATCAGTATCTAAACATGAGACATATAGAGTGTCAGCAGTAAACATTCCTGAATAATCTTCATTATATACAATATTATTTATTATATAATTTCCTGGAATACCAAGAAGGACATCATAAAACGGTGCTACTCTTACTAATATTTGTTCTCCAATAATAAAATTTATACCATTAGTACTCTGGTCGTTTGTTACATTCCTATCTTTTATAAATCTAAATGGATATTTCCAGTAAGAAACAGCTGCCCATATAGCTCCAGATGTTAATCCAATAATAGATCCCGGCGATACTCCCGCACTTGGGATATTTGGCCATGAATTATTACACTTTAGATTTTTAGTTGGTGTTGGTGTTGGAGTTGGAGTACTAGTTGGGCAACAGATATTATTAGTAAAGGATCCAGGGAATTCTATCCATTGACTAAAATTATTACCTCCAAAGCCAGAAGAAGATCGTATTCTAAATGTGTAAGTTCTATTGTCTGAAAATAATGGTATTCCAATACTATTTTGCCCCGCGACTACATATGTATTATATACAATAGTATTATTTACCAACATTTGTACGTCAAATCCATTTAAACAAGATGATGTTGGAGGGAACCAACTTAAATTAATTAATGAGCCAGACTCACATGAACCACATTCTGCTAATAATCCCGTAGGAACATCTGGATAGCACTGTGTTGTAGTTGGAGTTACTGTTGGTGTTGGGGTTGGCGTTTTTGTCAGACCGCTTGTTCGTGTTACAGTAATTGTGGGAGTTGGCGTAACAGTATTACTTGGTGTTGGAGTTTTTGTTTGGGTTGTTGTTGGTGTGGGAGTTGGCGTAACCGTATTGCTTGGTGTGGGAGTTTTTGTTTGAGTATTTGTTGGTGTGGGGGTTGGTGTTTGAGTATTTGTTGCTGTAATTGTTGGAGTTGGTGTTGGAGTAGTACACATACAGTTAGATGCTGAACTACTAATTACAATAATTCCAGGACTATTACATGAACAATGAGGTAAATCATATGCTAAAGATTGACCATAAGGAACACAACTAAAATTAAAAGTTACTGTCCATAAATCTTTGCAACTTGTATTTTTTAAATTTAATAAATTTGCATTATATGTTATTGTTGATGTTATGCTGTTTGAGCCATAATTAAATGTTCCAGTCCAGTTGTTATTATTAGAAGTTCTAATCCAACGAACATTAATTTTCTCATTATTACAGTTAGCTAACCATACTTGGCCATATCCATTCCATACACATAAAGATTTTGTAGGTGTTCTTGTGGCTGTTTTGGTGGGAGTTACTGTTGATGTTACTGTCGGGGTTGCTGTTGGTGTTTGACTTTTTGTCGGAGTTATAGTATTTGTTGGAGTGTTTGTAGGTGTTTTTGTAGGTGTTGGAGTAACACTTTTTGTTGGCGTTGGACTTTGATTAGGATTTAATCCAATAATTTTGATATTGTCAACCATCTCATAATACCTTTGCTGCTATTAAACATCCTTTTGATACAGCATGTAAGGGGTCTGAAGCATGCTTGACTACTTTAATTGATAAAGGAAAGTTATTTTCTGATAATTTTTTAGTAAAAATCTCAATATATCCTTTTGCTTGAGACGTTCCTCCAGCAACCACAATAGTTAATGGGTTTTTAAATTTTGGCAAAGCCTTATGACCAGATAATGCAACAGTTAATTGCTTTGTTGTATAATCGATTAATCTCTCATAGTATGAAGATACTGCTGATAAAACTGGATTATCATTATGTTCACCAATCACAAATCCACCACCTTCTTTTTCAGCTTGCACAACACTATCTTTTTCGCCAGTGGCTACCGCACTCATACGATCAACCCAATCTCCAGATTTTGTTGTGCTAAATACAACTGTTGGTTCGCCATTTAACATCACACACACATTAGTCATTCCTGCCCCACATGATACTGCTATTCCAGTGTAATCTTCGTCGCCTAATTCAGCATAGCATAAAGCCTCTGCTTCATTAATTGCTCTAGCATCATATCCACATTCACCCAAAATAGCCTTGACTACATCCTCATGATATCCAACATCAAAATCCTCATCTTCTTGGTCAACTGGTTGTGCTGGGACGCAGAATACGAGTTTCTCATTTTGTTCTGATGCCTGTCCGGCCACTTCTTTTAAAATGAAGGCTAGAACACGCTTGGCATCCTTTTCCTTGGCGGATACGACGCCTTTGCTCATGGGTCGTTTTGCGTTGTCATTACGTTCAATAGCCTTTTCAATAGCATCTTTCCCCAAGATAATGAATGAACCATCAGTATCTTTAATAAAAATCTTTCCAGATAATCCTTTTTCAATCATTTTTGTTGAAACTGGGGTGGTTGGCTTGATAATATAAAAAGCATCTCTAAAATCTTTGTATACAACGCCACTAGAAGAGTCTTGAGATAATACAATATAACTAGTTCCAACATCTAAGCCTTTTCCCATAAATATTACCTCTTTATATTCTTAAGTTTATTAATTGAAGACTCTATATTTTCTGTAGATATTTTTGTTTCGCCAAGATTTTCGTATTTTTTCTCCATACCAGATGTCTTAATATCTGTTACATACTTGCTCTCGTCAATAGTAATTTTATTAATAGAATTATCATTATTTGATTTGCTCTTATCAAAAAATGAAACCGGCTGACTCCCAATAGTGGTCTGACTACTATTTAATCGACCAAGGAAGTATCCCAAAAAGAAAAATACTATATTTAATAGTATCAATATAATTAATAGTATGTATATAGTATCTGCCATAGTATCCTCTAAGGTAGATTACACCACCATACCAATAAAAAAGGGGCCAAAAAGGCCCCTTTAGTATCTTAGCATTATATATTTATTGATATCAAATTATTATGGTTGAGATCCTAAAACTCTCCCCTTTTGAGTTCTGATTACATATCCTCGTCTAACTAGAAATGGCTCAATACTATTCTCAATAGTTTCAATAGCAATTCCTGTCATTGAAGATATTGCTTTCAGTCCAAGTGGAGATCCCTTACTCTTTTTCAAAATATCAATATATAGTCTATCATAAACATCAAGACCATTATTATCAATACCCTGAACATTAAATATCTCATCCACAGAAATAGTTTTATCTGGATTACAAGACATATAATTTTTATACCATTGCAATCTAGCATTTAGAATTCTTGGAGTACCTTTGCTTCGTCGTGCAATCTCTAAGAGGTCTGAGTCCTCTATGACTACTCCTAATTTAGACGAATTCAACCTTGCTAGTTTAGCTAGATCATCTGTATTGTAAAAAGATAGATGTTCTTTAATGCAAAAGCGATCATAAAATGGTTGACTTAAACTTCCACCACTGGTTGTAGCACCAACAACAGTAAACATTGGAAGATCAATAGTTTCTGGAACGTCTTTATCCTCATCATTTTTTACAGTGATATTGAGTACAAAATCTTCCATGATTGGATATAGAAATTCTTCTACAATTTTAGGCAATCTATGGATTTCATCAATGAACAAAACTGATCTTGGTTCAATCCCCATAATATATGGAATAATGTTTTTTATGCTTCGTATATTTGCAGCATTGGTGGTATAAAGGTTCACCCCCAACTCGTTTGCTATGGCACTCGCTATGGTGGTCTTACCAAGGCCAGGAGGGCCGTCTATTAAAACGTGAGGCATCACCGTGCCTGTGTTTTTACAACCCATCACAGACACTCGCAGACGCTCCTTAACATTATCCTGTCCAATGATTTCATCAAAAGTTGATGGTCGAATACCTTTAGCCATTTTTTTCTCCAAAAGATTTTAAAGCGTTTTTAACTAATAAACCAATATCGTTAGTCTTGCAAGAATTATATGATTGTTTAATCAATTCTTTAGACTCATCCAAATCAAATCCGTAACCAGACAGAATCTTAGCACACTGGTTCAATAGATCAACAGGAATACTATCCACAATATCTTCTGCGATCTTTCGTTTCTTTGTGGGCTTTTCGTAAATTATTTTAATGTTTTTGACCTGTTTAGGTTTGAAAATCAAACCGCACTCGCAGACTATCTTAAAGTTCTTAACCTGTGCTTGTCTTAGAAAGAGCCAATGTTCATTTTCACAATCCTCAGATGGACATTTATATTTAAATGAAGCATCAATTTCAATCGGTTTCTGGCTTTTCAGATTTTTTGTTATCATTGTCTTTTATCCAAAACAGGAAATCATTAGTTTCATTATCAAATCCTGTTTCAAGAATTCCTTTGTTTACCAAATTATTTAGTAGGTTGCTTACCATTCTATCATTAAGAGACTCTAATACTTGCAAAAATATACTATCATTTACCACGTATCGTATATTGTTTGTCTTTTTGTTTTTTTGTTTTTTAACTATATGATTTACTATATTTAGAGACTCTTCAAAAGATAATATTTTATCCAACTCGTCCTTATCTTCTGGCTTAACAGAGATTAGATCGTCAATTTCTGGATCTTCTTTGTCTTCTTTATCTTCTGATAAGCCACTACCAAAAGCATTATACACTAATACTCTAACATGATTAGTAAACGCATCCATGTCGTGAATTATATACGATTTATCTTTCATACAATATCCTAATTAAGTATTTCAAATAAACATTCGTAATATCTTGGCTGACTAACCACATGTTTAGCATGAGCTTGTAAATGTAATTCATAATCTTTCTGTAGTTTATTATAGACAAAATACTTCATTTTCCATATTCCTTCATTCCAATAGTTGTTCCCCAAGTACAGGGACTTTTTATCGTCCACTGTACTGGAGAGCCAACTACTCACAGGTAACGCAATCGGAGAAAATCCATCTGGAAGTAACGGAGTATTATAGTTAGGTAGGTTCTTTAAAGCATCCTCTATAACTTCCTTAGTTATCCATTTATATTCTATCTTATTAATCAGACTATCCATATATTTCTTGACCCATTCAGTATCTATCTGAAAGTAGAATTTGTAAGGATCATTATTTTCTGGATCTTTGTCTGTCATTTTCAACCCACACAAAATTTATCACTAATCTGGCTTGCCAAGTCTCTGGCAGCACCAGAAAGGAATCGGTTGTTGCTGAAATACAACGCTGTGGACGCTTGATTGAGGTACTCGACCACCGTTTTTAAAAGTTTGGCCTGCTCCCCACTCAAAACTAAACCACTGTCACCAGCATGAGAAGGCAATACCGGCGACGGATCACCATAAGCCTTTTCATACTTGATGTTATAAACCTTTGAAAGATACTCGTTGTCACTATTTGGAGTCTGATTATAAGACGCCCAAGCACTACTCATAGAGTTCTTTTGACCACAATAATCAGCACTGCTATTTGTATAAGTAGCCCTCTGACTATTAAGTTCATTCAGAATCTTTGTAGCAGCATCAACAGTTACTGGAAGTCCAGTAGCATCAGACTTCTTATAGGTTTTTCTCCACTGGTCAAACCAAGCGTCACTAGTAGCATTAGGAACAATGGTTACTGTTGCTGGTTGACCATTTAATGCAGAGATTAAATCTTGAACATTAACGCTCTGACCAGTTGAGCCGTTCAGAATACTGGTAAAGTAAGACGCCTTCTTTTCCCAGCACTTACGCCACCAAGTATAAGGAACTCGATAAATCTGATTGATCTTGATGGCTCGTGCATCTCCACCAAAGTAATTTACCAGTTTCTTCTGAATACCATTCCATGTGGTTTGATTAATCAGAGTTCGACTTTGATCATCCATAATCCAATAAATCTGATAACCATTACGAGTATCTACTACCCAACTTGGCTTAACAGGAAAATTATTGATCTTGTCAAGAGAGGACTGCTTAAACTTCATAACCTCTTTTGAAGGTAGATAGTTTCCAGCATCATCTCGTCCAGCATCAATATCCACAAAGCAACAAGCAATAGTGTTGATAGCATACTGCTTTCGTCCACCATTAACATAGAAATAAGCATCAGAGTTGCTATTCTCGTTAGCATTACGAACCTCAACAAGATCATTAGTATGTTTCATGCTACTAATCTTTCTACGAGGATCTCCATTGTAGCAAAAGATATGACCAGCATTTAGATTAAAAGAATTTAGAAACTGCTCTTGCAGTCCATTCCACGAATTAGCATAACGCTTTTCAGCACTGCTATTAGCCTTATCATACGGATTAAAACCAAGTTCCATCTTAAACATATTTCACCGTTACCTGTAATTGTAAACAACCTCAAAATAAGCCGGGATAGTAAACGCTACTGTCATGGTCGGCAAAAAGGAATTAGGGGATCGAACCCTAAGAGTTAGCACTAACTAATCCAGTCCCCAGACTATTCCTTCGATTTTAATCAACCAGGATAAGAGTTATCAAACTCATCATCCTCGTCATCTTCAGCATAAGCCTCTTCAGCCTCTTCGTCATCATCCTCATTCCATCCCCAATCATAATCATTATCATAATCTTCGTCCTCGTCCTCGTAATCATCCTCACTAAAGACAGATGAATAAAGAGGCTTGAGTAGTTCGCCTTGATACTCTCCGACAACTTCATATCGGCAAGTGCGAAGTTTCTCATAGTTGCAATCACTAGGAACACTCACAACATCAGCAGGATTAATCTTAACGATAACAATCTTATCACCACTTTCCAGACTACCATAACCGGCCACATAATTCAATGCACCAGCATGAAGTCCATTAGAACAACCTCGACCACGATCATCATCAACCTTTGATCGGGTCATTTCGCAAACATTACCAACATGATTATCAAATACTCCGCGATATTTGTCCATGTAATCTGCTCTGACTGCCTTATAGGCAAGGAAATAACCATCCTCAGTAATAGGCAGATGCTCATGCTCAAGGAAATCGTAGAGTTCCTTTTGACTCTGCATACTAGGATTTTCCATAAGATTATTCAGGAAATTAACAAGAGGCTGAAAAGGCAGACCCTTGCTCATAAACTCCAGAATTCTCTTGCTAATCGACCCATGAACAACCTCACCCTCATAAGTTACCTGACCATTCTTGATCTCAACAAGACCATCGCTAAAAGTAGCAACTGCCTTCTCAATATCAATCATTTCAAGCAACTCATCAGAAGTTGCGGAGGGAAGTGCCTCCAGAATCATCTTATAATTAAGGTGGTCAGGCAGAACCTGAAAACTCTTATTATTCAGCACAACCGTCAGATTACCATCAACAAACATAAACGGAACACTCATGATATAAACTCCTATTGTTTTTAGTTACCTTGTGAATTACTTGATCAAACTACTCAATTGAATCTTAAACAAATCAATCTTGTCGCTATCCATAGTCTCAACCCATATAGTATTATTTCTCTTACCATAATAATTATCAGCAAATTGAGAGATAGGATTATTCTTGCTGTCCAAATCTCTAATACTGCCGTTATTCTGGTTGCTTCCCATAATATACTTCAACATCGGGTTCTTGTCAACCTCGACTTTAAGAATTTTCTTCAAGTCTGCCGCTTTGGTCAACTTATACTTGATTACTTTAGTATCAGACTTAAACAATTTAGTATATTCCTCAGTGTCATCAAAATAGTCAAACATCTGATGTTGAATATTTATAAGAGTGTTATACTGTACATTTTTCTTCTTGAGTTCTTTACTATCAAGATTATCAATACCTCGATCCTTTAGCAAAGAGTTAATATGGTCAAAATATTCAGTCTGAGAGAATCGTTTCAGATCAAAAGTTGCTCTGTGCATAGTATCAGCAAAGAATTCCATTACAAGAAAACTATCAATAATACTACATAGTTCAGTGTTCTTGATATATTTCTTATATTCAAGACCAAAAATACTCAACATATGACAAGAGAACTGGCTAACCAATGTTCCATGATTGTAATAATAATTATCGTTATCACCATCCTTACTGATAAATTCTTTTTTGTAGAATTCAACAATAGAGTTGTACTCATTGGTATTGTTAAAATAATTCTTAATCTTTGTTGAGAGAATCTTCTTAAACCAAGTGTTAAAGTCAACAAGATTGTGTCCTTCACTGGTCATTTTTGCTACAAAATTGCTCTTGATAGCATAAACCTTCACATTTCCAAACAGTCCCTTGATATTCTCATTATCAAATAGCGATACAATCTTATTGATCTTAGGAAACTCTGGTGTGCTTTGATAACGAAGAATAGGAACATAAATGATAGAATCACTATCACTCAATTCATCTAGTTCGTCACTTGTAAGAGTTTTCAAACTTAGAGCATCATTATATTCGACACTAAGTTTACCAGAATCCTTAGACTGACCATGAATAAAGAATATGTCTTGATCGCTCACACTACCATTACTATTTCTGACTCCACTTTTACGAGGGCCAGAACTTTGAGTAAGATGCTTATAGTCAGAAACCTTGAGCAGATTCGACTCTCCAACATCACTAATCAGATCATCAAAACCCTTGTCGCTTTGAGTATGATCCTTTGTGTCCATAATCATATATGCAAAACAATCATTTTGACCACAATAACGTGTCACAATCTTCTTGGCAGTTTCTTCACCCTTAACATCACAAACAAAAAAAGCAATTTTCCCATTCTTCTTTTGGGCATTCCAGTAAGAATATCCCTTACCAGTAAGAGTATCGTGATGGATTTTATCTGTAAGAGAAATAAGGCGTCGTGAACGATACCCGCTGCTCTTGTAGTTAAAAACGTACAGGTTCTTACCGGCCTTGATTTTATATTCAAGGTCAGCACCACTATTAATGTTGTGGTTTTTACCATTAGGATCAGTCCAAGATGCACCAACACCCCATCCACCAGACAATTCATTCATCTGATAATATGTTGTGATAGCCTCAATCTTGGTTGTGGCGGCAGAAATCTTCTTACTAAATTCGTCCTTCATCTCAAGATAAATCTCTTGAGTCTTTTGACGCAGAGTTTTAATAACACTCTTGGTATACTGCAAACCTTCACGGGAAACATCCATTTCCAGTTCGCCAATACCAAAATCAAGTTCCAGATAAAGACCAGAATTAATGATCTCAGTAACAAAACTCTTCCACGAATCAATATCGGCCTTCTGGAAAGCCCTATTCCACTTGGCAATATGATCTGGTTGGTCTTCCTTTTCCTGACCAATAATCTGAGCGGTCTGAACAGGATATGCAATATTACCCATGATAGCAACAACACCACTATCAATACGATGATAATTATTAGGGTAATACTGGGTATCATTATTGAGTCTGCAAACTCTCCAGCCGTTACCACTAATAACAATATTGGTATTGCTATACTTATGATCTTGCAGATTATTTCCAAGTCCACCTTCAATGATGGGTTTCATTCGGAAATAGTGGAAAATCCTAATAGCCTTGTTGGTAAACTCACTAAAATCATGGTTCTTAACAGCAAAACTGATTTCAAGACCATTAGCCTCGTCAGTTTCACAAGTATTAAAAAGATTCAGAGTAGGAACACCACTATCATCAATAGCGGCAATATAGGTATACTTAATTCCATTAAAATAAGAACTAGTAGTAAAACTCTTGGTATAAGCAAACGGACTCTTACTCCCAAGACCAAGACAACCAACAAAATCGTTGCTATCATTCTTATTAGAAGCACCGTAGGTTGTATACAGGTTCTCCATATCGCCCTGACTAAGCCCAGTGCCATAATCACGCACTGTAAAAGACGGATTAGCAGATGTTGGCAAGATCACCTTGAAGGGATTCTTATTGCCAGCACTAATATGACTATCATAAGCATTAGTAGACAGTTCACGAATAACTGCCATAACCTTATCAGAATAAAGAGAGTCCGAAAGGATTTTAAACATTTTGCTAGTCTGAGCGATTGTAAAACCAGACTCGCTACGAACACCAGCACTATGAGTCTCAATAACGCGATCTGCCAACTTCATCTTTATGTCTCCAAATGTCCTGTGAATCGTTCCCTGTGATAACCCAATCATACCACAGTGTTATCGGTTGTCAAGCCCCTCTATCTTTAGATTGTATCGCCATCCATCCTAAATATGCCGTAAGCAAACCAAAAAATCTGAGCAAATTAACTGGTAAAAAACACCAATATATTCCTATTAAAATGCTCAAAAGTCCCATTATGTATATTACGAATTTTGGAATGAATCTTGATTTACTTAATAACCATGTTGCTGGCCCAAGTAGCACCACAAATAAAAACATTAGTGATACCAACAGTGCCAAACTAGCCATTAACTTTCATCCTCTCTAATGCCCCAACCATCAACATTTTCGTCATCATCGTCATCCTCATCATCATACGCAAAACTTCTTTCATCATAAGGAGTCCAATCTTCTTCATCCTCTGAATCGTTTATTGATTCAGCGTCTTCAATAAAGACCGTAATAGTATTCAATATATCAAATAACTTAATAAGAGTATCATCCATAGATCGTATCTTATTTTCTATGTTTTTTACACTTTTTTTAAGATCAGAAATCTCCTTAGATATAGAATTATCTCTACTCTTTAGGTCTTTATTCTGTTGAATTATTTGTTTTGAAATATCGTCAAAATCTCTGGACATAATAGTACTCCTTTACATAAAGAATACACCATCTAATCACACCAATAAGCATCACTACAATGGCATTGATATCTATTACAATAACCACATTTTGGGCCAGGAGTTGCCATTCCCCAAGCATTTGCAATACTACTAAAACTCTCAGGCCCAGTATCAATACAAACTAATTTAGCCTTATTATTTCGTTTAACATATCCCACATTCCAATAATGGCAATCCCAAAATCTTAGGCGGGTTTTATTTTCAATAGTTTCCACAAGATTCTGAATATCTCGTAGTCTTTTTTTCATCACCTCTTCGTCAAGAACTTTTGCTCGTTCTGTAACATATCCCCAACCAGTATCGTCGCCCCACTCATATTTTAATTTGGTAATTTTACCAACAACTTTAGGAGCAAGATCAAACTTACTCAACAATTTTTGTTTATTGTAAGCGATAATGGCAGTCTTTTTACTACCAAATTGTTTGAAGCCAAGAGTTTTATCCTCTTTTATCCAATAGAATTCAGCACAACCACCTTCTTCAAAACAACCAAAACCATCATCGTGAATTGTATACTTCATCTTCTCTGATAATATTCCCTGTTAGTTGTTCAACAATATCAATGGCAGTTTTTAGTTCATTTGTTTCCAGAATTTTAATAGGAGTTCGTGCAAAATCAAACTTGAATGTTCCAGTAACCATATAGTATGGTTCATCAGTTCCTATACCATCAACATTAAAGTATTCTTCTAAAGAATTTACTTCTTCTGGGATGAATCCGCCATTATAGTCACTAATATCTCTAATAGTGAGAATATGATAATGAAGAATATGAGATCGTGGATTACCTTCATTAGAACACCATCCCTTAAAATACCTATTTGGATAACTTACCACTTTGCCAATCCCCTTGTAAGAATTCTTCTCTATTTGAGTATAACGGTATTAATTTATTATCTTTGTCATCAAACCTATTATAATGCAAAGTTAGATTATATAGATCATGTCTATCGTTAATTAAACCATAGGCGACAGGTTGACTAAAAATAGTTTTGATTTTTTCCTTTAGGGCAACCAATTCTTTTTCACAACTTAACCAACGATTATTATCATCAATACTATTCTTATTAGCATTGAGAGCATCTTGAGCCAAATCTATTTTTGATTGCCTCAATTTTGCTAATTCATTCTTGGCATTAAGAATCGTAAATCTTGTTATTGTGCCATAATCAACGGCTTTTTCACAAAGTTCGATTAGATAATCTAGTGGATTAGAGTTTTCATTCATTGTGGAAACCTATCTTAAATTTTTCTGGCATAACAACTTCAATAGCATTAGGGGCAAAGTGTTCGGCACAATAACTTCGTCCGTTCCACCAACCACACTTGTAACTAACAGAATTATCTCCAAAAATATTTATTTCTTCAATTGTTCCATAAACATCATCAGTCAACTTAACCCTACTACCAATCTTATATAGTTCTAAAACATTTTTGCTCATTTTATTTCCTTATTCTTAAAGATAATTATCGTTCTAAAAATAGGAGCGGTGGGACTCGAACCCACACTGGAAGGATTTTAAGTCCTTTGTCTGCTGCCAATTGGACTACGCTCCCATATAAGTGACCGACTACAACAATCAATGATTTGAGGTTGAATCTTTGTGTGCCTCAACCATTTAAACTATTGTAGCCGATCACCTTTTGGTTTTAATCAACCGTTCGCATGAGCCTTGAGGCGACGAACAACCTCTGCCATAGCCTCTACGTTGTCAACCGTCTTGGTTGGCTTCGCACGTTCCATAACGGGTAGTTCAATACCCTTCTTTGTCAGAGCGGACTTTGTACGGGCATAACGAGCCATCGTACTAGCAACCTTCTGACCAGTCTTACTAGCAATCTCAGCATAAGTCTTGCTAGAAAAAACTGCCTCAAGAAACTGCTCATCACTGCAACGAATACGAGTCTGCTTATCAACCGTAGTAACTTCAGCCATAATCAACCTCCAAATCATTTCCAATTCTTGTCTTGCGAGTCAGTCGCATGACTGATACTCTCGCTTGACTCCTTCATTCTAACATCCTTTATCGGCTTGTCAACTGGGCGACCTTGAATTTTTTCTCTCTGTCGCCAAATAGTTTCTGAATCTCTTTAAAACTGTACGGAGTACCAAATCCAACCCCGTCCCTTTTATTATCCACGCCCACATCAAGCGTAAAGCGTCCTAGTGATTCATCCTCATTGTGAAGTCTGCCGTGAACATGACCATACAGCATCCAACTTTTACGATAACTTTTATTCCATGCTCTCATAGGATAATGAAACAGAATAATCTTTTGATTACAATGAATCACTTCTTTCATTAGTCCTATGGAAGAAAAATCTTTTTCACTAAATTTATCTTCGTTGTCATGGTTACCAAGAATCACATGAATATCTTCACAAATTATTTGTTTTCGATATTTCTTAGGATCTCCGCCTCTATGACAAAAATCTCCAAGAAAATAAAGAGTATCTTTTGGCTTAACAACACTATTGATATTATCAATAATGGTCTTATTCATTTCGTGAGTATCAGTAAATGGTCTTTTACAATATCCCACAATGTTCTTGTGTCCAAAGTGGGTATCAGATATAAAATAAATCATTATTCGTCAATAGGTAGAACTATTCCAAGTAAAAGATAAATCCAAAACAAAATACTTCCAGTAAAAATTGCTCCAACTACGAATCCTAATCTTATTAGTGACGAATCTATGCCTGTGGCTTTTGCTAGTCCTCCACAAACTCCAAATATCATTTTGTCATGACTATTTTTGGCTAGGCGACTCATCTTATACCTCTACTAAAAAGTCGTTGTTTACTAAATTTTCTCTATCATATATTAACGATAATGTTTCTTTAAGATTATCATTCTCTACTTCAAGAGTTTTAATAATCGACTCTGCCTGATTAAGAGCCTTAGTTAGATGATATACTTTATTGATTAATTCATCAGTAACATAGTTTTTCATTATCATAATAGCCTCCTTGATAGTATTTTAAGAGACAGTATTATATACACCCATTAATAAACATACCAAGGTCTTTGAGTTGCTCTTTATTAAGGATAATTTGATCAGAGTATGGGCGATTATGAATTAAAACCTGATAAATATACCTTAATTTCTGCCAAAATGACATTTTATGACCATAAGATGACATATTCTCATATATTGACAGTTCTGTTAATCCATATTCAGTATCATGCTCTAATACCAAAACCTCGCTCCTACAATCACATAATATGAAAGTGGTTTTATTTTTTTCGAACTTTATCACGTTTAGTATTTTTGCTTTTTTTGAAGATTCTTTCATAGTTTTTATCCCATGTTTCTTGATCTACTGATCGTGGTCTTTTTTTAGAACCTTTTCCATTTTCACTCATAATTAATCCTCAAGGACAACTGACCAATAACGAGAATCATCTTTCTTTTGTAGAGCATCCCAGTAAATGGATCGTGCAATATAAGACGGAACCTTGAGTTTGCCACAATTCACCATCCAATGACGTTCCATTTTCTTGTAAGTGGTAGAACCGCCCTTGCTCTTATTATACTTGAGATGTTCCATATCGTAAAGTCTGAGTTGATGAACGTCTCCACATAATACTCGTGCCTCATTAGGATGAATCATTTCAAGAGCAAAACTAATCTTAGCCAACCCAATTCCACTAATCTTATTCAGAATACTATCACGCTTCTTAACATGACCCTTCTTTGTGGTAAAATAAAAGTCTTTTGGATTAGCCCAAAACTTCTCACTAAAATCCCAAATATAATTGGTACGATTATTGTGAAGTCCAACACCACTTTTGTGGAGTTTATTTAGCAGAGTTTCCTTACTGTCGATCCACTCATTAAAATTCTTGATAGCATTATATCCGGCACAATTACCCTTCCAAGTAGTATGAACTGAACAATATGCAAAAAGATAGCGACGGAAAATATCGTCGTGATTTTGAGGACGAACACTCTCCCAATATTCTTTGTATGAGACAACCTTATCTCGCGGAAAAGTTTCAAAGAAAATATCGGCCTTAGTCTTATCCAAGGTGGTATTCTGAACAGGAATAACAGAGTTCTCAACGATCATGGTTTTCTCCAAAAGTGTTTCAAGCGTTATGCTAACATTCTACACTAGCGTTATCGTCTTGTCAAGCACGATTCTTTAAACCGTTCTAGCAGACCCGTGTAAAACTTTAAAAGTTGGGAAGCGAAGGCTCAAGCCCCCATCTTGATTCTCACTTTCTGAGAAATACTGTACAGTTATGATTTTTCCAAGAATTTTCTTAGGATTCTTATAGAACTCTTGACGTTGCTCAATACTAAATCCGCTACCAACCCTAACAGTATATCCTTTATGATTAATCATGACGCAACTAAGCATAGTCTCCTCACATTCTGCACCATTTTTCACATAACGAAATGGCCCCATCTCAGTATCAACTATTTCATATTCATCATCAAAAAATTTCTTAACTTTTAGCAAATCTTTGCTACGCTTACCTTTATATGGCTCATCTGCTCGTAGCATAATTCCTTCCCAGCCGTAATCTGCTGCTTTTTTAACCCACTCTTGAAAATGTTCATCATCTTTAATTTTTTCTTGACCCAAGACGCTAAGACAAACGCAAGAGTTTTCTTTCATAACTTCTCGCAAATTATTGTAGCGAATAGAATATGGACGATTTTTTTCGCCTTTCTTACTATAAAACTCATCATGGCTAATCATATCAAACATTTTATAGGATGGATTAGGAATAGTATGATCTTTCTTTCTAATCTCTTTCATAATGCCCTGAAAATCTTCATTACCCTCATCATCTACCAAACATAGTTCACCATCAAATACAACATTAGTAATACCTAGAGCCTTAATGCCACCAGAGATAATATCTAGAGTATCAAACACTTTGCCTGTTCGTGAAAAGAAAGTGGAGTTACCATTGTCATCAACAACAGCAATCAATCTCAATCCGTCCAGTTTTCGTGAGACAAACCAAGAGTCTTTCCAGTCCACAAGTTTAGGTTCGTACTTATCAGCAAGAGCAACACTAAACTCTGGAATATGATTAGGAATAGCCTTATTAATAATCTTGTCGCCAGCACGGGTTTTCAAGTCCTTATCAATAATACAATGGATAAGTTCCTCATGCTCAGGATGAGTATCAGTAAAACTATTTACAGCACTAATAGCGTCGTGACCAGTAATTGCACGACCTTTAAGATCATCCAAAAGATCAAAAATATTCTTATAAGAATTCTTTGACTTTAGGTGCTTCTTCTTCTTCAGATTATCGCTAGTAACATTATATTGCCAAGTAGGATGATAAGTATAAAGCAGAATTTTCTTAATAAAATTTGCCCCTTCTTCATTAGAAGAAGTATAATCCTCAATAATTTCAGTCTTATCAATAGTGCTACTGGTCGCCCTAAGTTCCCTAACAAAACTGCCAAGATGATCGAAACTCATACCAATTTCTCCTTGTTGTGTTCTTCCATTCTACACTACTGGATTGCTTTGTCAAGTATCGTCTAATTGCGATTTGGTCTTGAAAGAAAATAATTCATAGCGTTCACAATACCTTCTAGGTTATCTCCTAGTTTTCCTATTCCTATATTGCACGTTTCACATAACCATCCTCTAAACTGATTATTACTATGGTTATGATCCAGATGAAAAACTTTTGGTTTTATTTTACAACACTCACAAACTTCTGGTTGTGGTGGGGCTTTTTTTCTTAACTTTCCCCTAATTTTAGTATGTTTTTTAACACACTTTCGGCATCTACTATCCAAATTATCTTTATGTCCAATATGTCGAGCAAAAGATTTTGTGTTTTTTCTTTTATTACAGTAGATGCAAATTTTTCTCATAATATAATTGGACTAGAGGGGAGTCGAACCCCTGTCCAGAATAAACATCAACATAAACTTCTACATCGTTAGTCTATTGTAATTTGGACACTAGACAAACCTAGAAGAAATTATCTTCATCAGATCGGTTACGATCATTGTCTATATTTTCGGGTTAGACTTCCTTATCAGAATTATCTGAGTCAACATGATTGGGTAATAAGGCCCATATAGCCCCACTCGTACCTAACTAATTAGGCAGCGAGAGCGAGATTTACTTCGCCAATTAACATTTTTTGAATAACTTTTATACTGGCCTGTTATTCAACCAGTCGATGCCGTCTAAATCTATTTTACCTGTCGATACCTTTACTAGCCCTTAATTAATCTTCTAGTTCAATCAATCTATCACGCAAACCATTTACCGCTTTTGTCTGTATCATATCATTTATCTCTATTGTTGTTTGAACAGTTTTTAAAGATTCTGAATGAATAGCATTCATGGTAAGAGAAGCAAATAAAACTGATAGTAGGCCGATAAACAGAAGTCTGTATTTCATGATAATCTTTCTTTTAGGCGGGTTAGTTACTTAACTAATATAAAGGAAGGTTATATAAATTACACCATTCCATTCTTAATCATAATCAGATATTGGTCTTTACTTATCCAAATATCGTCATTTTGATATCTTTTTGACAATAATGAGCGAATCTTTTTTCTTCCAACATAACATGGTTGAAACCTTAAAGATTGTCCACTAAAGTAGCATTTCCTATTAAATAAAGAATATTTTAATGTCCATTCTCTATCATGGATAATTTCAGAAATCATTTTGTATTGGTTCTCTAGTTTTAGTATCATACTTAGTGCCTGAAGTATATGTTTGCTTTGATAGCCTTTTAATTTCTTCCATTAATTTTTTCAGTTCGTCATCATTAACTGGTGAAGTTATAGTGCTAACTACATGATTTAGTTTATTGATTTTTTCAAAGAATATCCAATTAAAACCAACAGATAAAACTAATAGACCAAATAAAAGAGTTACTATTGGCATACAGCATAATGAGCGATTTGTCATAAAATTTCCTTGTTTTTCTTCTTGTTTGTGTATTATATACTAGGAGGATCGACTCAATGAAGCAAGCACTAAAATTAAAAATAGTCGAACTTAGAAAAAAAGGTTATTCATATAACGATATTCAAAATAAATTAAATTGTTCTAAAAGTACAATTAGTTATTATTGTGGTAAAAATCAAAAAGAAAAAAAGGATAATAGACAAAGAAAACGTAGGTCATCAAGTGTAATTAAAAATAAAATAGAATCTTTCTGTTATAGACATTATTCGCCAATATCTTCGCCTACCGAAACTCGTTCTTATGAGAAAATATTAACTATTAAAATAAGGTTTTTTTCTATGAATCGGAAAACCAAAAAAACACAGCAACTATTTAATATAAATGACCTAATAAATAAAATTGGTGAAAATCCAACTTGTTATTTAACGGGAAGAAAAATTAATCTAGATGATGGTAGATCATATCATTTAGATCATATTATTCCTATTAGTAAAGGTGGGGATAATAGTTTAAATAATTGCGGTATAACTTGTAAAGAAGCAAATCAAGCAAAACATAGTTTGACTAAAGAAGAATTTATTAAACTGTGTCAAGAAGTAGTGTCTAAAAATCTAAATAAGTAATTAAAAATACTCCTGCTTGGAATCGAACCAAGTCCCCTTTCGGATTACCTTATAAGAGTAACTGCCGGGAACCACCGGCACAGGAGCGTATTTGTTTGTTGTCATGCCACCATTATATCATCGACCAGCGGCTTGTCAACTCTTGAGAATATTTTTTAGTCGTTGTGGTACAATTCCTTTAGAAGTTTAATCTCTGCCTCATGCTTTTTAATATTTTCATACATCTCATTACAACTCACACAAAAATCAGATGAGATATATGTTTTACAATCATGAATCTTATCTTCTATATCACGAATCTTTCTTTTTATTTCTTCGTTTGATAGGTTTGTCATTTGGTTTTCTCTTTTTCTTTGTTGTTTTTGTGATTTCTGGATTAGCCCAAAAAACCATCTCGTTGCTTTTTTCATCCCAAGCACATTCTACTAATCCTTTAGCAGCGAGTTTTGCTAGTCCAACATTATGAATCCATGTTACAGTACGTTCATAGATTGTTTCATTAGCATCTTCATTGAGCAACGGACGATCTTTATTATCAAATCCAACACATTCGCTATTTACAAGATTAATCATTTGTCCGATACTGATAAAATCATCAAGATTTTCTTCATAAGACTGTGATAGACTTTTAGCCGCAGCCTCACGCATTTCTGTGGCGTATCCTTCAAGATCAGTAATGGCATAAACGTCGCTCATGTTCATACTCTCCAAAAGTAATTTACTAGATATACTTACTTACACCTTTATCCAAATCATTAATTATATGATCTACCAATGTATTCAAAGTATAATCCATTGAATATTGTCCTCTTGGTAGCCATTTAGTATTATCTCTTAGGCCGGTTTTTATTTGGGGCAACCAATGCTGATATGCCAGAGCATATTCTTTTGGAAAATACATCTTTAAAATAGTGTCAATTTTATTTAGATGATCTTCTATATGATCTCTATGAGAGTAAAGATTTTGTAGTGCTTCTTTTTGTTGAGGATTTAAACTCATACTACCTGTTCTCTCTGCTTCAATTTGATCAACTTATGCCTAGTTTTCCAAACACCAGTTTCTTTATTCTGAATATCTCCACCCATATAAATATGAGCAAATCCAGCGTTCTTGTCAAGCCCCCAGGCGAGAATACCTTGGTCATCAACTCGCTCAACAACAAATCTACCACGGTATCCCATGGGAATAAATTCTTGTCCTACTTTGCTAACAAAATAAGGCCCACCACCAACCTTGATTCGGTCGCCTTTAATAAGTTCACGCCAATCAACCTTATGGATAATCTTGGTTTCTTTAGCCTCTCGACCCTTTACCTTGAAGATAAAAGGAGTATTACACTTCTTACACATATAAGCACGGGGGCCGGTAGTTTGACCACAATTCTCACAAGCCTTTTGTCCCTTACCCATTTTATTCTTCTCCAGTGCGTTGTTTAAGCCTTATGCTCCAAGTATAACAGGATTATCGGCACTGTCAAGCCGTCACCTTTAAGATTTTCTGCAACCGTCACAAAGTGTGCTAATCCAGCCGCCTTTATTTGGTTTTCCTTTGTTCCCACAAACTTCACAAATTTTATAACTCATCGTTTCAGCCATAGTAACCAAACCACGAATGTAATCATTTCCACCAGAATAATAAGCCCTAAGTCCGCCAAACTTTTCTTTAATCTGATCAAATTTGAAATCAATAATTGTTTCATTATTTCCAGCAATAAGTCTATTTCTATCTTTGATATTCTTATTAAGACTCTCTACTATCTGACAAATTGAATTTATAAGATCATACCATCCATTTCCACACTCTATACCCATACTCATACATGACTCTGTAGGAGATTTTAGTCTATTAGAAAAAATTTCTGGATACTTTTTATAAAGTTGATTTTGTAATTCCTGATCCATTTGGACTATCCTTTATTTCAAGTTTACCGGGACTATAATGACAAAAATAACTAGCACTAATCTTACGTTTAGTTAGTTGAATAGTTTCATCAAAAATTTCAGTATACACATTAATGCGATAACGATTTTCCCAAACATTAATAATCTTGGTCATAAGATGATTTTTAGGCTTTTCAACTTGTTTAAACAAGAGGCTTTCAATTTCTAATTCCATTTAAACAGTCTCCATGTTTGTGTTAGAAGTATCAATACTCAAAGAAATCTTGTTATCAGGCATCTGAATAAAATCAGTAGGGTAATATTCTAGAGTTTCAAAATCAAACACTTGCACATTTTCTTGCCAAGGAAAACTGCCGGGATTATTAATATCGTTTGCTCTTTCATAAAGAAAGTTATACAGTTGTAGCCAAGTCATATTGCTCATCGTGACCTCCTAAAAATATTGGTTTTCTGTCCCCAATCGGTGTATGTTAATTGTATCCGATGCTCTCGTAATGTCAAGGAATTGTATGAAAAAATGCGTTAAATGTCAGATTGAAAAAGACTTGAATGATTTTAGTAATAATAAGGCTAAAAAAGATGGTAAATGTGTTTATTGTCGTAGTTGTTATACTATTGTAAATAGAGAATGGAGACAAAACAACCCCAAACAAGACAAAAAAATTCATGATCGTTGGGAAAAAAAGAACATTGAAACTGTTAGAAAAAATAGATTGAGATATTACTATAGACATCAAAAAGAACGCAATAATTATAGTAAGAAGTATAGACAACAAAATAAAGATAAAATAAGAGTAAAAAATAGAGAATATGTTACCAAAAAATATTATGAAAATATCAATTTTAGATTAAGTGTAATATTGCGTGGCAGATTATGGAAAGCAATAACGCGAGATAGTAAACAATCTAGTGCATTAACTTTACTTGGTTGTACCATAGATGAATTAAAGTCTTACTTAGAAAGGCGATTCACTAAGGGAATGACCTGGAAAAACTATGGAAAATGGCATATAGATCATATTAAACCGTGTTGTAGTTTTGATCTGACTAATTTTGAACAACAAAAAATATGTTTTCATTACAGTAATCTACAACCTTTATGGGCTAAAGATAACATAAGAAAAAATGGTAAAGTTATCTAGCACGACGATTTACTCTTTTGCATCTTCTTATTTCTTCTTTGTTGTTTGCTGGGATCATTACTAATTCGGGGGCCGTTTTATGGCTGTACGATAAAAATCCTATGGCACGATTTTCTACACTACAATCTTTACAAATAATTTTGCGACCAGTTTCAACAAGAAACTCATAGCGATCAACTCCAACACAATTCTTGCAATAAACGCAATTCATGGTTTCCTCCGTTTAGCGGATTATATCATAACCATCGGCATTGTCAACTCGTTGCCTTCAATCAAATTTCCAACACTGTCAATAAAATTCCCATCGTCTGTGCTATAATAGACTGTATTTAATCCTACAGCATTAAGAAGTTTATCACAATTTTTACAAGGTTTACTTCCTAAAATCAATCCCTTTCGATTAATACGCATAACAACAATTGACCAATTAGAATCAATGGTATTATACTTATCCAAAAGTTTAGAAATAAGACGAGATTCAGAATGATAATATGGGAACTCCTTATATTTTTCCAGATTAAAATCTTCACCGATTCTATAAGCACCAGTATGAGTCTTAATCGGGTTGTTTTGGGTGAAACAAATTAGTTTGGTTCCATCAAATGCGGCAGCATAGTGGTAGCATCTAATCAGACGATTCGGGTTCCAATTTTGATATGCTTTGCGTATTGTTTTGTTTAGTATTTTCATTTTTTATCCAAATATCATTCGACATTTCAATATCATAATATGATGTTGATAGTAGCGGTGTTAATTTTACATTTTTGTTTTCTGGATTATCAGTCAGTTTAATCTTTATTGGTTCTTTCATAAATGGTACCTTATTTTGAAGCTAACATATATAATCCAACATTAGCGAAAGAATAACCAACATATGTAATAAGCATACCAACATTCCCATGAACAAGATATTGTTCCGCAGCCACATACAAGTATATGCAACCAGTTAATGCAATTAGCCAAGCACTCATGTCAAAACTCCTTTGGTAATTTCTATATGACTTTGTATAGCGTAATCTTTTGCCTTTAATTCCATGTCTACATCGAATTCTAGCCCGTAAGTATTAAAAGCATTTTCTGAATAATCAGAATGAGCCCTTGGATTATTTCCAATCCTACTCTCACTATAATGAAATAATGGACGAGTTTGCCAAGTATCATAGCACATATTGATAGCCTCACACTCTGTCAAATTATTAGGATGACACTTATGATGCAGATAATCGAAGCATATAGGGATGCGTGTAATAGGATGAAAAATATCTACCAGTTCACGCACACTCCAGCAATTAAGTTTGTCATCATTTTCTATGGTGAGCCTTGCCTGACAATTCTCGTCTAACTTTTTAAAGTTCTCGTAAAAACGACGACTAATTTCTTCTCTTGTTCCATTGTTATTATGAACATGAAGATTCATGGGCGAATTAGTATCTGCTGGCAAACCAATTCTGTCGAAAAAACTACTGTAGAAGTTCAATTCTGTAATAGTCTTTTCCACAACTTTTGGAGTCAAACTAGACAAACTATTAAATTCCGATGGATGTGCAGAAACTCTTACATTACTATCAATAATACTTTGTGCAATATTATCAAACTCATCTTGAATTTCATCATGGTTTGGCAAATCTTCCAAACTTACATTAGCCTCATCATAAGTAATGAGAGGAAAAATATCGCTACTAACACGATAAACATAGTCACTTTGTCCGCAAAACTCAATAGTTTTACGAGTAGTAATAAGATTATTAAGAATCCTATCTCCAAGGATTCCTATGGCTTCTTCTCGCGGCAGAGAATTGAAGCGTTTAAAAGTCATGGTCTGATGACCAATACCCTGCTCTTTAAGTTTGAGCGAAATACAACACAATCCGTAACGCATAGTTTCCTCGTTTTTGACCAGCATACCACAAGTATCGGCTACAGTCAAGCAAAAACTTTAGAAATTTGTTCAACAGATAGGATTTTTACTAAAGAGTATTCTATGGAAGGAAAATGAAGCTTAAAATTATTTAATGCTTCTTCAGAGGACAAGCCATCGTGAACCTCATTTATTAAGAGATTTTGTTTTGAAAGATCGTTATTCTTATAAACCTGAGCAGTAATATTAAACAGTTTCATTATATGATCCAATCTGATTAAGAAATGATTTGATGTCTATTAATTTATAATATTGTATCTCATACCTACTTTGATCATATGTAAAATTATTATTGGACGTTCCAGCCTTTACTAAAGTAGAAAGATCGAAAAAATCTTTTTTTGAAATAGCACCACATATCCATGCGATGCTAAAATCATTTTTTATTCTACTAAAAATATAATAATCCACATCTCTTGCTTTTTGTTCTTCATAAAGTGTTGCAACATAATTATCTAATGGTTTAGTATTACATCCTTGTGCTTTTGAATCAATTGTTATTGAGTCAATTATAAAGTCTACATTATCATTATCGCTATAATTTAGTTGAGGAAAATACGATCTGATACTAGCTTCTGCTAGATAACCTGTCATTCTTTGACGGTCTTTATTTAATCTATGAGTGCCAGTATTTCCATACCTTTTTTTATAAGACAGATTACGTTGTTCTGCTTCTTGATAAATTTCTGGAGTTATATTAATGGTTAACATTGGATACCTATAGATTAAATGCAGATATTGTGTGCTGAAAAGGATTACCTTCAATATTTTTTACTAAGTCTAACATAGTTTGTGCGATTTCTCTAATCTCTAACTGAGCATTAGGTTTGTTGCGTAAAGATTGAAAATGATAAAAACTTCTCCAGTTAAAACTAACGTCTGCTGTTATTTGAGTATTATATGGTCGAAAAAATCGAGCAGATTCTTTTGCTCTTTTTCTGTCAATATTATAGTTTTCAGTCAAACTCTGAACACACTCATGATATAGATTCAGCCCTTCTTCTGTATAATACTTTAGTTTCTCTTTCCAGATTTCGGGCCAATCATTTGGAATAAGATATTGATCTTCTTTAATTTCTTTGTATCTTGCGCTTTCGCCATTTACACTTACTCCTATTCTGTGCTTAATAATATGGATATGAGAAGCAATATCTGTTGTGACAAGAAAATGTAATAAAGATTTTTCAAATGGAGTATGATGCCCCTCAGTGGCTAACATAGTCAAAAGTTTTGGAATTCTAGTAACTTTATCTTCTGACAAATCTCTTGAGGTACTCGTCCATGCTGAACATGCGTGGATTTTATCATCACCATAATAACCTAATAGTTCTACTGTATTCATATTTGATCCTCTGTGTGCGATATTTCAAACTCTTCTAATGGACAAAGTTCCTCATCCCAAAACCCGTTTTTTAATCCTCTTGCCAAAATATGTCCTGCTGGTTTCCAATGAGTATTAAAATCATCCAATAAAAGTCTTTTATTATTTTTGCCCCAATCACAAATAGTAGCATCAAAAACTTCTGTTCCAGAATCAAACCACTCGCCAGATTTAGATATTAATTTAAGATACATCGTTTGCTTTCCATACCTTTACTATTTTTTCCCATACTGGCTTAAAAAAATAAGCAGTAATTACGCTAGATATTCCACCAATCACACCATTTACCACAGGTGTTGCAATAGCAACTGGTACTAAGCATTGATTTTCAATTTCATTATTCTGCTGTTGAGAATTTTGTATCATTTTTATTTTCTTGATATTGTTTTTGATGCTCCACATACTTATCATTAGTCATATGATTATAAATAGCAATGGTTACTTTGCTAACGCTAAGAGCAACTCCTGTAACATTAGGGTCATCATTCTTGATCCAATAGTAACTAGCGCCGTTAATGCTATCATCTTTCTCTTTAAGAATAGAATAGCCCCAAGTTTTTGCCCAACTTTTAACCTCAGTAATCTTAAACATTTAGCAACCCATTTCGTCTGTGCATTTTGATTTATTAGTATTGACTCTATTTACAGGATCAGCATAGTCTATTTCTTTGTCATAATGCTTCCATGCCACTTTGTGTTTTATGGCAACAATTTGTTTAGTTTGTTCTGATATAACTTTTCTCTGATAGTCAATAAGATTCCATAGTTGTTTAATATAGTCAAGAACATCATCATGCTTATACTGAACCAACATTCTATTTATGTTAGTTTCGCTCATTGGTTCATATTTTAGAGTCAGATCAAATTCTTTATCCCAATCTTCTGGATTATACATTGGACTCATTTTTGTAACCATTCCTTTGAGTCATATTCTTTTCGGTATTGCCATCCGGCAGCAAAACCTTCCAGATACAATTTTTTCATAACATTAACAGACTGTTTATTTTGACTGATAAAGGATAGATTCTTACTTACCCATTCATGGTAACTCTTTTCTTCGTCGCTAAAATCCTCATCTTCACTCATTGTAGTTTCCTGTATTTCTTGTATATCTTATTGATATCTAAAATAATATGAGGATCAGTGCTACTTATAATAGTTTGATCATCATTGTCTGTAACATAAGCCTGTATCTCGTCATTTAACACTTCTTCTGCGTATCCTTTATCAAGAATATATTTTTTGGCTTTGGCTAATCCTCTTTTGTTTTTTTTAATGTAGGAATCAATCTCATTTCTATACTTCTCATTAGAATCATAAAGAGCATGAGATAGTTCGTGTCTTAATGTTGCATTATTTTGGGCGCCCATAATATAAAAGTTATCATGCCTATATTTAAACAGATTCAGTAACTCAATTTCTTCGCTAGTTAAAGGATCAAAAAGCCCCTGCTTGAAAGGAAGTAATACTTTGCTTGGAAAATTAAATCCTGTCCAATCATAGTGGTAAGTATCAGCACCATATTTAACAGAGTACCATTGTCGTACCATTCCTAATGTGAATATTTTACCTCTAAATTCTGGATTAGGACTTTCATAGTATTCTTGAAAACGAATAAAAGTTCGCCCCAATTCTTCTTGAGAATCGGCACTTATCCAGACGCTGTTATATGGTTGGTTTTTTATTTTAAGCATTTTCGTATGATGGATCATTATTGGGATTCATATACCCATCATAAGCCTGCTCTAAATACTCGACAACCTTTAGTTTCCATAAAGGAATAATATTCTCATTATTTATAGAATCATCCAGAACTTCAATCAAACACTGAAGTGTTCTATCAAATCCTATTTCATTGATAAATTGTTTTAATTGGTCATTATTCTTCATTGTAAAATCTTATCCGATTCGTTCAGCGGAGGGTCTTGTTTAATTTGACCCAAACTGTAGTCCATGTATTTAAAGTTTGCTCTGCAAAGGTCAACAGAGTCGTATACTGCTTGATTAAGAGGAATATGTCCCTTGATAGCACGTTCCAAATTTGTTCTAACAGTAGCCACAACTTTTGTTAGAGCAGAATTTCTTTCTTCCATATTCTTAATGGTGTTGTCTTTTTCAATCAAACTACTTTGAATCGTCCAAATTGCCTCAATAGTATTCATATATTATCTCCAATGGTTCTCTTTAGTATACCATATCGACAATGCGTTGTCAAGACTTTAGGGGCTACGGAAAAATGCTCCGCAGCCCCTTAGTCAAATCAATCTTGATAGATTAGATAGTACAAATCATCGAGAATATCGACGACAACAATACCATTTGCCACTTCTACTTTGAGCATATCCAACATCAACAGTTGTCATTCTGCTATTAGCAAAACAACAATTATTATATGCTTCTTGCTGAGTCATTCCGCTACCACATCCTTCATATCCAGAATTTCCACCAAAATGACCCACACTATTTCGTGATGCCATAGTTTCTGCTACTCCTTGAGCAGTAGCATTATTTACCGAATAATTACTGGTATATGAACAATCTTTTCGTGGTTTAGCCTCACAAACTCCAGAAATTAGTCCAGCAATCATCAGTCCTAGAATAAACTTTTTCATATTTTCCTCCTTGAAATTAATCGTTATTGTTTTCTTTCCATGTTATAACATTCGGTCCTTTATCCTGATCTAAAATAAGTCTCCTTTCTTCTCTTAAAACAGCAATTTCTTTTCGTTGAGTTCTTATTTCGTTTTTAAGAGACTCAATAGTATTTTTTAAATTCTCATTATCTTTTACCAGAGAATTGATATAATCATCTATGTCCATTATTCACTCCACATCATACCACTCCGGAAAATCTAGTAAATATAAATCAGCAAAAGGGGCATTAACGCCGTCATTAATACTATTTCCTAATATTGGCGATTCTTCTTGAGCCATCATCTTCTAATTCCTTTACTCTATCTTGTAAATTATTAAACTGTTTTTCAGTAACCATCTCAATTTTAATAAGAGTTTCCAGAGTATCTTGTGTAATCTTTATTGTTTTATCTTGAACATAATTATGAGCAAAGATTAATCCTATGGCAAAATATGCTATACAGATTAGAATAAAGTTAGTGGTTTCATTTTTCATTTAAATCCACCGTTATTTCTGCACAATTAAATACCCAGTGATCCATATTATCTCTTGTGTTAAGACCAATAGGTTTGTTCACAACCTTAAATTTCACATCAAAAATACCACTCAGCCCCTGATTCTGATAAAGATATTTTATAATAGCATCCTTAACATCTTCGTCGCTCATAGTAATATGAGTCTTATTATTAATTTTCATTTACAAAATCCCTTAGTTTCTTAATAGCACTGTCAATTGTTTTAACAACCGCCCCACTTAATGCGTAGTCTTTTTTATAGGACGCTAGAGCATCCAGTATCTTCCATGCTTCATTTTTGTTAATATCAATGTTCATAAAAGTGGTTCTCCGGTTTCCATAACATATAACATACGTTCAATTTCTAAAGTATTCTGATCTATAATTAATTGGCGTGGTGTTTTATATCCGAAATTTTTATTAGGAGTATCTAACCATTCTTCAATAAATTCATTTTGTACAATTTGTCGTAGACGATCTTTTAATTCTGGTTCAGTTATTGATTTATTCATCAGTATAAGCTCTCATAATATCTAAAAATTGATCTATACTATCTTGAGTAGTATGTTTTGGATATCCATTATCTATAAACAACCAACCATTAAATCCTGACCATATGTATAATTTTGTAGGTGAACACTCACTAATTTTGAATTTTCTATTTCGATATTCTATTATACAAGATAACAATACGTTTCCATCAATAGTAGACCGTCTTTCATTAATTATTTTCATGATTTACTTTTATAAAGACTCCAACTAGTCCAATCATTATCACGACAAAAATCTTTTATCAACTCAGGAAATTCACAATCAATAGAACCAATTTCTACTAGGTACTGATTCGGCCCATGTACAAATTTTGTATTAATAGCGTTCTCATCAGCACCAAGATTTATGAGTGTTTTTTTGAGTTCTTCTGCTTTTTCAAGAGAATTAACAAAAGCTAATTTTCCACAATCATATTTAGTTATCATTGGTTAGTCTCTTTACATCCCATACATTTTTTACATTTTGGACATTTTATATGAGGAATAAAATTAGGGCAAGAACGACTAACAGTATACTCTTCCCCGGATTGTTTTTCACTATCATAAAATTCATTACAATGGGGACAATTCCATTGATCTGGGCTTTTATTGTGTTTCATTTTGGAAATTAGCGAAATGGTCGATCACGAAATTTTTTAGTTGAACATGGAATATTTTCATTATTCCACATTATTCCATCATATTTATATGGTGGATTGGTATTGGGCCAATATTGTTTTGGTTCAGCATCTTTTGGATGATAATACCTTTGTGTATGCAAATCTTTTACTCCATCTATTAGTTCCTTGACTTTTCGTTCAAGATTAAGTAATGACTCTAATACCACATCAATCTTTTGCTTGACGGGCTTTTTCTTTTTAGTAATTTTCTTTTTCATATTTCTTCTCCAGTGTTATAGTCAATAACTGACTTTTTACAAGCCTCTAGCATTTTCTTCAAGTTGTGCTTTAATCCTTCGACATTATCTGACACGGGAAGTGATATTTTACCAATGTTTACAATGTCTAGATTTTCATCAAGATATACATCATGCACAGTATAAGTAATATCAATTCCTCCCCCAGGAATCTTAGTTGCTTTTTTAATGACTCGATAGTTCCAACTCATTGATATAATCCTAATTCTTCGTCGAGGTCACTTAATTTTTCTAATGCTTCTAATCTTTTTTGTTTGGATTCATAAGGTTTAACAATCCATCCCATCATCATCAAATCAAGTTTAATTTCATCAGTAACAAAACCTTCGTTTCCGCTGCAATACCAATCAATATAGTCTCCTTTTTGTATCATGTCAGAGATTATACCGCCAGCAAATCTCCAGGTACAAGTCCATTCTTTGTCCCCATAAAAGAATTGATTATTACAAAGAGCGGCGTATAATTGTTCACAATAAACTTCGCTATTACGGGCTTTTGATAACATTCTTTCATTTGAACGAAGATCATATCCTAAATTAAAAGTTTTATCTTCATCTTCTTCTCTTTTATCGTCTTCATCAAGTATTTTCATCATTCCTTCATAAACGTCTTGAGGAGTTTTCATTTGTTCTAATTGTTCCAACCAGTGTTTGCGATAAAAACTTCCTCGTTCTGGCGAAGTGGAATATTTTTTCATGTCCACAATGAACTCCTTATCTTAATTAGTTCAATTAGTTTTTCAGTATCTTCTTTATCGTAATTGTCCTCCATCTCACCAATCTTACGATAATAATATTTTCCGTCTTTTTCTTTGTTGAAAAGATCATGAGGATCAACTCTATAATCTCTATCCAACCACCAATTGTAAAGTTCCAAAATCTTCTGAGAGTCTATAGCCTGTGCTGTTGGCTTATTATAATCTTCATCGTCTGGATTGAAACCATAATCTTCATTCAGTTTTAATTGACCTGCCCAGTTTAGATAATCCAAACCCGCTTGTTTACATCGTCCTTTAACGAACTTATATTTTCGTTCTGGATATGCTTTCATCAAATGAGCCTGTTCGCTCTCAACAAAAATAACCAACTCATTGAACAACCCATGAAGAATACGATAGTCAGGATCATAATATTCACCCGGCTTTAATCCTGTGCGAAGATAATGAAGTTTATCAATATAACGATTTCTTACATAAACTTCTATGGTATAGTAAATATCCATAGGAAGATTAACAATATCCTGCAAAAAGTCTAAAACTTCTTCAGCCACCCAATATCGGAAAGGATGTTTCTTTTCTGATTGTTGTCTCCAATCATTCCATTCTTGCCACTCTAAAGCAAAAGGCTTTTTAATACCTCTAATTTTATCGGCAAAACCAGAGCAACTCCAGTGGTTAACTCTTGATCTTTTAAGTATTCTAAACATTGATATTGTTTCTTTTGTTGGTGTATTATAAATTATAGAGATGTATTGCGGACATTTCTAATAATCGTACAATGTATTATACCAGAAGCCTGAATGTTTGTCAACCGCAATTTGACAGCATTTGGGCTTTCTGTTTTTAGGCGTTACATGAAAAATAAAATATGTACAAAATGCAAACAAGAAAAAGAAATTTCTAACTTTAATAAACAAAAAGGAGGAAAAGATGGATTGAGATCACAATGTAAACAATGTATTAAAGACTATCGGAAGATATATGATGCAAAATATTATTCATTACACAAACAAAAATTATGCGAAAATAAAAGAAAATATAATAAACAAAACGCAGATATAATTAGTATAAAGAATAAACAACGAAGACTCGAACATAATGAATACTATAGAGAAAAAGACAAAAAAACTTATCTAAAACATAAATATAAAATACTGTCTCGTAAAAAAGAATATAATAAAAATAATAAAAATCTAATAAATCAAAGAAACAACAAAAAAAGAAAAATAAACACACAATTTAGATTAGCAGAAAATTTAAGACGTAGAATTAATCATGCTATTCGAGGAAAAATAAAATCAGATAGATCATTTAATTTAATAGGATGTTCTGTGGAAGAACTTAAAAAATATTTAGAAAATAAATTTACAAACGGTATGAGTTGGAAAAATTATGGATTATATGGTTGGCATATAGATCATATAATACCTTGTTCTAGTTTTGATTTAAACAATCCAGAAGAACAGAAAAAATGTTTCCATTATTCTAATCTACAACCTTTATGGGCAAAAGACAATCTAAGCAAAGGAGATAAATTAAATTGGCTATAGATCAATATTCACTTCATAGTTGTTGAGCGTCTTATAAAATTCTTCTCTTATACTATATACAGCATTATCAGCACTATTAAACTGATGACCATATTTTTCCCACTCTCGTAATTGTTGACTAAATTGCCATAACATTCTTTGCATTTTATGTGCTTGGTTCATTATATCATACTGAACCTTATCTTCTGGAATATCCAGATCAAAATTAAACGTGGCTTTCATAATGGAAAATACCTCTTCCCTTCTAATGGATCTTTTTCATGTGGAAAATTAAATGGACCTAAAACTTTTCGTCGTTTGTCTTTGATAAAATCTAATACTTCAGTGAAACAAGTTTCACAAATTTGAATATCATATTGAGTACCATCTTGATTGGAAAAGTATCCCCATGTTGCTTCTATTTTTGCATATTCATGATCGAACGATGGTTTGATAGTAGGAACTTCTTTGGTACATGATTGTCCGCAACAATCGCATAAAATTTGGTCAACAACTTTAACGGTTTTTTTCTTATAGGTTTTCATTTGTATCTTTGTCTATTATAACACTGACTAATTCTTGGTCTTGATGGATCTTTAATCATATTAGAAAATGTTTGCTCTTCTAATGCTCTGTTAATATCAACAGCAGTATTGTAACATTCACAAGGATTGTGATATTGTCCCCATCCCATTCGTGAATATAAATCTTCCATGCTTTCGTCTAGCGTTTTAGGACTAAAACAACCAAACAAGTTACAGAAACCTTTCCAAAAACTATTCATGTTTATTCTCCTTTATTCTATTTTTTCAAAACCACAATAGTCACAAGAGTAATATGCGTAATGACCAACAGTAAAACTTCGAAAAACAAATTTGTGTCCCAATTTTTCACACTCTTCTTGTAATTGTTTTAATGCTGGATCGTATATATTAGAATCATAACTGTCCATACATTTTGACATATGTTCTCTTCTTGCTTTTTTTAATTGGAGAGATTTTGTCCAAATATCATCATGGTTCATTGAATATTCTCTCGACATCTTTAGCAATTTCGTCTGTATTTTCTTGGTGGCTAATAGCAACATTTAACATGTCTACTATTCTTTGTAGATCTTCTTTTGTTCCTTCTATACGAGTGCCGTTAGTATAATCATTCGTCATGTAAAAATCTACATAGTACCATTTTGAATGATCCTGTGGATTTGGAAGCATACGCCTTACTTCATCAGAATCTTCCCACTGAAATACTCTAGCGTTCCATCCACTTTTTTTACCTAAATCCGATATTATTTTATACATTTTAAGATAAACCTCCAAACTTTTCCTTTAATCTAAGATATTCTTTTAGTTATATTTCGTCTTGTTTTCCTGCTTTTTAACTCTAGCATTATACTCTTTATCATTTTCTAGTCTAGTAATAACCAATTCAAATGCTCCGGTATCACTAGCATAAATACCAGAATCCCAAGACCAATATGATTCAATAACATCATTTCGATCTTGTAAAAAAGCATCTTGAGTTGTTCTTAAATTTTTACAAATATCTTCTGGACTTCCAGACAAATCCCAAGGACTCACAGAAATTATTTGTTCTTTTATTTTTTGTCGGTTAATTTTTCTTGCTTTTCTCATCATATTCCTCCTGAGTCAGCCACTTTCCGGTAGTTAAATCTTTGCTACTAAAAGTTCCCTCGCCCATACACTGTTCACACGCTGCCATATCCATTTTCGGCCCAACAACACCATATTCTTTAAGTAAAGTTTGGTAACGCTCATTTACAACGTCGCAGTAGTCATAACCGTCGCCGTTAGGTAGTTTAACACACTTTTCGCATTTGTCAACCATCAGATGATGATTAAAAAATATAGCCAGTGAGGCATCCATCATTAATTTATTAACGTCGGTAAGTTTTTCTCCCTTGCCTTTACAAGATGAACAAACTATTACTGGATGTTCTGATTCTTTTTGAATATTTTCTAGAACAGGGTCAGGAACGTCTGGATTAACTATTGCTTTCCATGATGCTATTATACTCCAAGTATTATCTGATAACAACCTATAATGAGAGTAGTTTATATCAATAATTTTTCCTTCTTTTACTCTAATATCTGCTACTCTAAAATCCTCAAAAGTTTCTGGATTTTCTATTGGGCCACTTTCGTATTTCTCATGTGCCACCCATGTTTGGGTAAGGTCTTTAACATTAAGATTAAGATTACCTCTCATTACCGGCATGAAATAACCTTTGCGGCCAACTGGCTGAACAACATCACCATACATAACCCATTGTTCGCAATATTCAAAATATTCTAACTCTATGCTTTTCATGGGAACAATTTCTGTTCGTCCCCAACCATGAATACTTTCAACATTACCAGTAATATTATCGGTACTTATAGTTTGTCGGTCAATTGGTTTGTTTTGGGGTACTTTATCCGTATTCTTTTTATGAATGGGATTAAGATAAAATATGGTAAATAATACCACCACCAAAATAATTGGTGCATTTATTAGCCAAAGGTCTGATGCTTGCATATAACTTCTATACTTTCTATGAGGATTCATTCTTTTAATCCTTCAAATCCCTCAAATAACCATTTTTTAACTTCCATAGGATGTTTGTCAGTATGAGGCTGAGTCGCACTAATATATCCCACAGCAAAATCAATCAGTCTATTAAGCATCATTATATGATTCTCCGAATTCCTATTTTTAGATTTAAGATTGTAATTATCGGCTCTTAGTTCTTGGACTTCTTTATTTAATGGAATGATTCTAGTCTCCAATAACTCATCAATATCTTTTTGCTTGTTAGTTTCAAAGTTTTTTAGTTTAAGTTCTAAGTCTTTGTACGATGATTGATTGGGGACATAAACTGTTGCTGTTCCTTTTTCGTGGTGTTTAATTTTATTTTCTAATTGTTTTATAACTTCACAAAGAGATGATATATAATCATTAAGATTTGAGTATTCTTTTCGTAATTCGTCAATCCTTTTATAGTCTCTCATTTGATTACCTCTCCCTTAAAAACATCTTTAAATCTTTTCCATGAGATTGCTTCTCCAACTTTAGTTTCAACCAAGAAAAATAATTCAGTAAACAAATCATAATATTGGATAGCGTCATTTTTTGATATGTGTAACTTTATATCATACTGGTTAAACTGTTCTTTAAATCCATATGAGTATTTTATATCATCTTCTATTTCTCTTTGGAATCTATATAATTCATCTTGGGTTAAGAAGTTGGTTAGACAATATACTTTTTCAGAGTCGCTCATTTAACATCCTCTTCAGTTTCTTAATAGCCATAGATTTGCTGTCTTTCATTAGTTCATCAATAAGACCATCAACTCGTTCATCCAGAGTCAAATCGGCTGGTTTAGATCGGACAGGTGGAGAGATAAGGTCTTTAAATATGGTGGTTCTCAGATCAACCATCATGCAGTTGGTGGTTGTATGAAATAACCCTATTGTATAATATTCTGCTGATGTGCTATGACCATTGGCTATATAATAATTTTGTCGGTGAAATACTCTTGATTCATTGTTTGTTGTTTCGTTTTGAGTTTTATGAACCAGAATGAATTTGTCAAAAATAGTTATCTCATTGTTTAAGTTGAGCATTAAATAATCATATCCATTAAGATTGGCGATCAAATTAATAAAGTTAACAATGTCTAATTGTAAAGAATCAAAAGCATAATTTATTCCATTAATAATCCAATAGTATTTTAGTTCGTCTCGACCATTTTTAATTTGTAAACAGTATGGTACTATATCTTTAAGTTTCATTTTAAAGTTCAAAACCTTTCAATATCTCTAATATTCGTCGGGCTAACGATGCACCGCCGACAATTCTTCCATCAGTATAATCTTCTCCATATCCGGCAGAAGATTCATGATCTTTTTGTTTTTTGATTTTTTGATTACATAACTTGATAACTTCAAGTATTTTGTCTTTTTGAGTTTGGTTCATTGGAAACCTAGTTCTTGATCTAATTCAGATAATTTTTGTAACGCTTTAGAGCCACAAGACTATCCATAATCTCTTTCGTAGCATCCCTACAACTTTGTTTTACTCTTTCATGGTGTTCATTATGAAGTTTCACAATATATTCGGCGGTTTGTTGATCTAATGCTCCATCATCAACAATATCAATTTCATTTTTAATCTCTGGAAAATCTGGATGATACCAAACAATAGGCTCAACTGGCACAATTCTTCTGCACCAACATTGTGGCCCACTAAAACATTCAGCAATTTTCCACGGGACTAGAAAAGACAATTCTTTTGCTTGTTCAAAGTTCATTAGTAAACCCATTCTTTCTCTAATTTATTTAAAAGCATAGCAACATTACGATTAGTATAAAAACAGTCCATATCGGAGTCGCTAATTTCAAGATATTTTGTATGCCAAACATCGTGTAAAACATTCATTATTGTTTGACCATATCGCAATTGATTAGATGCAGACACAGGATTATCTGTTGATTTAGATCTAGCCGCTTGGTGACTAATAAAAGTATCATCAACTTTTTTAAGGAATTCTGTGAATGTCATAATGATCTATTTTTGTATTGATTTGGTGTATTGTATTATAGAGATGTGTTGCAGACATTTCTGAACCCCGTACAATTCATTATACCAGAAGCCTGAGTGTTTGTCAACTGCAACTTGACAACATTTGGGCTTTCTGTGTTTGAGGAATCTATGATTACAAAAATATGTACATTATGTAAAAAAGATAAAGAATTAGATGAATATTATTTAGATAGTCGTATGCTATGTGGAAGAACATCTGGATGTAAAGAGTGTTTATCTTATAAAAATAAAATACAGAAAAGAAAAAAATACTATTTCAAACCTAGAGTAAAAAACCATAATTTACCTTCGTACTACAGTAGGAATAAGGAAAGACTATTATTAAGGAAAAAAGAATATGATGATAATCCAATTAACAAAGAAAAAAGAAAACAATATATCAAAGAATACAACCGCAAACAAAGATTACTGAATAAATCTTATAAAGTAAGAGATAATATAAGTAGAAGAATTCGTTCTGCTATTAATAATGGCTATAAAAGTAAAAAAACCTTGGAATTATTAGGATGCTCTATAGAGGAACTCAAAAAATATTTGGAAAAACAATTTAGAGAAGGTATGAGTTGGAAAAATTATGGATTATATGGTTGGCATATAGATCATATAATACCATGTTCTAGTTTTGATTTAACAAATATAGATCAACAAAAAATTTGTTTCCATTATACTAATTTACAACCATTATGGGCTAAAGATAATTTATCTAAAGGAAATAAAAGCAGCGTTTCAATCTTATAGAAACCCTGCCGAAACTTTACGGATGGTTGATTATGGGACTACCCGCGATCCCAACCTTGTGGCATCAACATTTTAATTATATCAGACATTTCAACCTTTGTCAATAGCCGTATACATCACCCTTGGTTAAAATTTCTGTTTCCAACTCGTTCAAGCACCTAAAATCTGTACCATTAATAACTTTTCTCCAACTCTGATGAAAATGACCAAATCGCCAGAACTTAGGCTGATGAATATTAAATAGTTCTTCTAAAGCCCAACTAGTAATATTCTCATATACCTTAGCATCTGGAGGAAGAAGATAAGAATAAAGACTCTGAGGACAATCATGCGTCAACACAACATCTGGCTTGATTTGTCTATAGAGTTCTCTAGCCTTCATAAAATCTTCTATCTTTAATTGCTCCTGCTCCCACCAATCAATACCTATTGTTCTATATTGTCGGTCAATACTATAAGCACCACGAAAGAAAAAGAAGTCAATACCATTAAAATTATTCACATAACCATAATCACCAAGGTAATTTGGAACATCGTTTATAGTATCATATTGGTCATGATTCCCACCAATAAATACATGATTTTTCGGATCAACATTCTTTAATGTCGTATAGTCAAAGCCAAAATCACCAAGTTGAATAGTGTATTCATGACGATCTTTTTCACGAATGATTTCATGGTATCTTTTATATTTGCCATGGCAATCACCGATTAATGTAACGCAATTTTTCATAATTTGGTGTATTTTATAACGGTAAGAGTATATTGCAGATATTCTTGCTGATCGTACAATACATTATACCAGAAGCCTGAGTGTTTGTCAACTGCAATTTGACAGCATTTGGGCTTTCTGTTTTTATGGTGATATATGGAAACTAAAGTTTGTACTCGATGTAAAATAGAAAAATATATTTCTGAATTTTATTTAGAAAAAAGAGGAAAATTTGGAGTTAGAGGAAGATGTATGATTTGTGAAAAACAGGTAGATAAAGAATATTATCTCAATAATAGAGAAAAAATAATTAAAAGAAAAGTTAAATCTAATAATAAATGTCGTAAAATTAGAAAACAAATAGATCCAACGTATAAATTATCTTGTAATTTACGAAGAAGACAATTGCTGGCAATTCAAGGTAAATGTAAGTATGGTAAAACTTTTGATTTAGTAGGATGCACTCCAGAATTTTTAAGAGTATATATTGAAAGCAAATTTGCAGATGGTATGAGTTGGGATAATTATGGTTATTATGGATGGCATATAGACCATATTCGCCCATGTTCATCTTTTGACTTATCCAATCCCTCTAAACAAAAAGAATGTTTTCATTATACTAATTTACAACCATTATGGGCTAAGGATAATTTTAAAAAAAGTGATAAATAAGTATTAATTTTTTACTTTCGTACTACCTTTAGGAATTCTTCATACAAAAGTTTCTAAAGTTATTTGACCATCTTTAATTGCTAAATAATTACAATTTTTCTCTGTCCAGCATCCACTATTAGCATACCATACAACATGGTCTTTGTCAATGATTGGATAATGGGTATGTCCTAAACAAACACAATCAATAATTTTATTTATAGCATATTCCCTTGACTTTTGCATCATATGCTCATTACATCTAAGATATATTTTAGATCGCTGCTTGATAAATTGTGGCAGAAATCTTTTGTCAAATCTTTGAATAGTTCTATAGAAAAAATCTGCCATCTTTGTGGTATTAGGATATTTGTAGATAAAATCATCAAACTGATCGCCATGCAAGCATAAAAAGTTTTTATTTCCACTAGAAAAAACGTATTCGTTCTTAAAATCTATACCAATTAAATGAGAGATAGTTTCAGCATCACCATCATGGTTGCCCCTAATCCAAATAATCTCTACATATTTACTCATTCGTCTCAATAAAGACAGTATCTTCCAATGATTCTTCTTTAGTCTGCGAAAATCAAGATTATCAAAAAAGTCCCCATTAATAATAAGTCTATTTGTTTTAGAAAATACTAGTTCTAGAAAAGCATATAATTGTTTGCTTTCACAAACATCACTTCCTAAATGAGTGTCACTTATTATTATTGCGTCTAGCATCTATTTTACTACTTCCTCTAATCCATTTGGGAATATACGGACAATATTTATTCATAATTTTTTGCGATAATCTTACATAATTCTATGAAATCTTTATGAGATTTATCCATTTTCATAATATTAATATCTTTTCTGCACCAAACAAGATTACCTTTTATATATCCTTTAGTAGAATCTAACCGATCTAAAGATGCAGTAATGCCGCCTTTTGTATTTCTAGCACCAAGTTCTATCGGCAGCCCTGTATAAAAACATTTTCCATTTTGTTTTTCAAAAAGTTTCCAACAATATTTAATATCAACATTAAATTCAAAATCTCTTGAAACAGTGGCGGAATATTTTATATGACTAAAATGAGACTGTGCCAATTTTCCACAACCTCTATATTTTTTTGATTCCCAGTATGGACATTTTTTTAAACAACCACAAGACTTAGTATGACCTAATATTAGTTCTGCACTTCTTACAATAGCAATTTTACCACACTCGCATTTACATCTCCACCATATTGATCTCTGATTGCTTTTACTTTTTTTGGGTTTTTTTGTAGGTTCAATTACTATGAGTTTGCCAAAAGTTTTGCTGGTTAAATTTTTTGCATTTTTAGGTAATTTCATGGCTATACTCTCCTATTCTACTGTAGAATACACCAGTATTTAGGATTATATATCTTTTTGCGTACTTCAATCCATAACATTTCTTAATACTAATTAAGTATTCTCTAGATAATGGTTTGGTCATTATAACTATCAAGTTTTAATGCTTGACTAAAAACTTCAAATAACTTATCAGTATGGCACTTCAACAGGATAGAAAGACCATTAAGAGCATTGGCTATTTCATCTTCACTAAGACTACGATTAGATACAGATTCACTCAAATCATTAATATTAGTAACAAAGTTATAAGTGTCTGTAATCTTGCTTTCTAGATCAAATCTGTCAGCCATTGTGTTGTCCTTTCAAGTAGTCAACCATATATCTTGCAGTATCTTCAGCATTATTACCTCCAAGGTAATAGCCATACATCATATCCCACAATTTATCAAAGTGTTTTCTATTATTAACGTAAGACCCTTCAAAAAACTTAAAGTAGTCTGGATATTCGTGGTCGATATACCATGTAATACAATTCCAGAAATGAACTACTTGACTAGATACTTTATGATTCATGTTTATCCACCATGCTCAGTATTTTTCTTGCACAACTATCAATTTCGTAAATTTGATTTGCTGTTTTACTATCTCCATAGTCAAACTTGGTACAAAGATTCTTAATCATGTTTGCTAAAATAGCAATATTTGTAATATCATATTCAGTTAACTTCATAGGTATTTATACTCTTTCAGAATTTTGTATAAATTCTTCAAATCATTCTCATTCAACCTTAATTCGTGAGGATCACTATTATTATAACTGTAAACTCTCACAAGATAAGGTTTGTTTTTTAATTTTTTATTGTGATGAATTTCAATCAGATCAAACTCTAACATTATGGTTCGTAGTTTTGTCACAAAATTTAGGGGGTTGCCCCACCAAAATAAAAGTTAAGAACAACATTTTTGGGTTTATAATTCTTTGATGACGTATAAACTATAGAACCATCTTCTCGTACTGTTATATTACCAGCATATAAAATATGACCAAGAGTATAGTCATCATTCAATAGATGAAATTCTCTATCATTCACACTAATCATATTCATCAAATAATTCCAGTGATTATATTGAAATACTTCCTTCTCGTCTGTAGATAGTGTTATCATCACCACAGAATCAAGGTGCTGAACTAGGTATTCATCTAAAGTCATATCAATTCATCCTTATATAATCCTACAGTCAGATCACCATTCCTATAGTTCTCTCCACGATTGTATTCTGGAAGATTAGCAACTCCAGGCTCAATCCTTTTAATAAAGTTGTCTGTGAATTCTGCCCCTTCCCAAAAATCTTTAAAAACTTTGACTTGTTCAACAGCACTATCTTTACAAATAATAAAAACCCAGTTCATACAATTACTCCGCTTCGCCCAAGAGCAATTTTAACGCCCATCTTCTTGTTGTAATTTTCCTTCTTACTACAAATAGCAAGACCACGAAAATGCTTTCCATCTGGACTGTCAATAATTATCTGAGTAGAACCACCCTTAGTATCTGGCTCAGTAATATCATCAGTATGAATTCGACTACCATTTTGCCAAGCATGATAGCCGTTATACAAACGATTATGAAGAACCCTTACCTTATAGCCGTCATTTCTTAGTTGTTGAACGGTCATTTTTTTCTCCATACTTTTTAAAGTAGTTTAAAGTAGTGTCAAATCTATCTTGTAGTTGTTTAGTAGTAACACTAATGTTATTGTGAATAGTGACTACATTTGATACTTTCGGCCATTGACGCTTAGTTACTTTCCACTTGAGTTTATCTTCAAGATAATGTATACTCATATTTCCTACTACGTCCCATACAACGTCGCTATGATCTGCATCAATAACAAATGATGCTTCTTCCTCTGTGAAACGAGTCATGGTTACAACAAACTTACCCATTTGATTCACCCTCAGTAAGATCATTCATAAACTGTCTACTTTCCACAAGATAACTCATGATATAATTAGCAGTATTATTCACACTATCTTCACATTCGTGATGAACATGAATCATATTACGAATAGTATACTTTTCATCATCAGTTAATTTACCAAGAGATGACTGTCCATTTTCATACTCATCATCAATATAGTCAGCAATCTGATTGGTATATTCTTGAAGGTTCCACTTCATAATTTTTCTCCTTGTAGTGGCATCATACCACAACCTAGTATCGTGTCAATGGGGCAGGAATCTTTAAAAATCCAGCATCACTGATACTGTTTTTGCTTTTTAAGTCTGGAAAGAATACTAATATACTTTTCAGCATCTTCTCGACTATCAAATTCAGTAACAATAGTGGCCCCATCAGTCTTGGGAAGATTAATGGGTTGACCATTTTGAGTAACAACGAACTTGCCACTCTTTTCAATAACTGACAAAGTATCACCAACTTTCATCTTAGTCTCCATAAAGTTTCAAACTCTAAATAGCAGTAACAGTAATCATTATATCACGCCAAACGGTCTAGTCAATAGGTTTTTACCCGAATTGTGTCCACTTTCTTTCGCTAATAACATCCTTAAACTTCTCGCCAGCAGGAGTAAGTTGTACCATTCCACCTACACAGAAAATACAACCATCCTTGTCACCAGGATTATCATATCTATCACCATCTTCTTCATTATAGTAATCTAAATATAATACCAAATCGGTCTTTTCATGAAATGCTTTGAATAGATTATTAATATGTTTGTCGTAAATCTTTACATATTCTTCCAGAATATCATCAATATCCTCTTTATCATTAGTATAAAGGGCTTCAATTTCTTCTTTAAATTGGTCTGCATCATCCCAGGATTTCCACTGACCAATAGTTCCCCATCCAATATCATTAAAGAACTTTTCGCCTTCAATGGCGGCGATTTCTTCAGGACAAATCTTTTTCAGATCATCATATTCGATAACAAAACTTCCAACAGCAAAACTACCCATTCCCATGATTATCTTCTCCAGTAGAAATTTCTTTCAAGTAAAAATTAATGTCCCATTCAAATTCTTCTTTGTCTTCGCCCAAAATAATAGAAGCATGATAAAGAATATGGTCGCGTGGATCATTACCGGACTCGATATATTCCTGATAACTAATTTGTTCAGAATCACTGTCATAGATATATCTAGCACATTCTTCAGCGGCAGATTTATAATCAACTGACATAAATATTTTCCTGAAAAAGAGTGAGGTTGTTAGTAAAAATTATACCACGTTTGCCACTAATGTCAAGAGGCTCATCAAATTTCTTGACAGAGCAAACTACCCATCCGTATTTCGGTTTATCATTCCAACTATATAGAGGATCATTTTGTGATACCAGATGCCTATTATGGTCATTAATCCAATCAGTCTTAGTTGGATATTTAAAACTATGACTAAAGGTAATAGTACCAATAACTCTGGCCTTAAATTTTCCAAGTTTGCCAGGAGTTTCCACCAGATATAATTCAACGCCTTCATACTTTAATGGTAAGTGATATGAACGTGTCTCAACGCTTTTCAGCCCATCAATTAAAAGACTTGACCACGGGGCTTGAATATTTAAACCAGTCATTTAATCCTCTGTAGCATCATCAATATACCAATTATGACCATATTCTTCACCAAAATCTTCCAAGTCCATCTCTAGACACTGAATAATATTGTCTGCTTCTTCACTGTCAGGATCAATATTAGGATAATCAATTACCACATGGATTTTCATTGTGTTACCTCAATATGCCACTTATTACCATGAAGTTCAGCAACAACTCCAATATTCAGTTTAACAAGTTCGGCCACAATCTCAGCCAACTTTTGTGTTTCATTAAGATAAAGATAGATCATTTAACATCCTCCTTATATCCATTATCAAAACTCTGAAAAAGACCATCAACATCTTCAATACTATATGCAGGGCTATAATAACCATTATCTTTAGCGTGTTTCATAATTGCTACAAGATTTTCCAAAGCATCAAGGATAATTTCCATATCATGCTTTTCAATGTAATAGTTCATATTAACTCTCATTAACCCTTTATACGAGTATACCATAGTTCGTTTCCTTCGTTGTGTTGCCAGTATACACTACTTATCGGCAGTTGTCAACTGCTACTTGACCCATTCATCGAATCCATAACTCATAGCGTCCTCAATATTGCTCTCAGGATGTTGTTTCATATATTTTAGAGCAAAAAGAACAACCTCTGGTACAAGACCATATTTATGAGCATCTCTAATAAAAATACTTACAATATCAAGTTCAGTATCAAGGCTCCTCATTTGTAGCCCTTTTCAAGTCTCTGGAAAAAGTTTGGGATGCTTCTCTTACAGATGGAAGCCAATAAAATTCATAAACGTCTTGCCAAGATGGAAAAGTATAATGAGGATCACCCTCATTTACACAAGATCCATCTTTCTCATAAATATCATAAAAGGATACTTTTCGCTCATCATAATCTTCAAGGCTATCATAGCAAGCAAAAATATTATAAGTTCCAAAAGTGATATTGTGGTCATAGATATAACTTGCCACTTGTTCTGTCATTTGGGTCATATTTGTCTCCTTTGGCGTAAGTATATCATCTTATCGTCACTTGTCAAGAGCGGCCTTTAACCTTTTTCTTTTTAGGCTTAGGTGGCTCCCACTTTTTATCCCACACAATCATTTCATCAACACGAATTGGACGCCCAATAAAATCCTCATTTAAATAATATGACTCTGCAATCTTACGAGTTTTACAAACTATCTCTATACTCTCACGAATACTAGCAGCACCATATTCACAAACTACAGCGTAAACTTTCATTTGGTTCCCTTTGCGTAATTCATTCCTGCATCAAATCCATCTGCAAAATAGTTAAAAGAATTGGGGCTTCCTTTATACCAACCTTCTCCTAACCATATTGGTTGTATATTTTTTTGTGATTTTTCGTACTCACTAATAATAATTTCTTGTTTAGTTTTTGTATCTATAATATTAGCATTTATTATAGTATCTTCGATTTGTTCTTTAGAGAATTTCATTTGTCGTATCTAAAATTGTGATTATTTCTTGTTCGGTCAAATGACCATCCTTGTAAAAAAGCGGAAAAGGAATCTCATTTAATGCTATCATTGTAAATTTTCGCTCAGTTCCATCCTTTTTCTCACCTGTTCTGTACAATACAATAACAGTTTTCTCATTATAATCAAAAGAGAATCTTTTATTAACTCTTGCTATTGGTGCTTTCATTTTTTTCCCCCCAAATCTAAAAACTCAGGATTAATAAGATCAAACAAATAATTCTCAATTAAACCCATTCCCATTTCATAATCATTCCCCATAGTTTCTTTAATATCTTCCATAATTTGGGTAACGAGAATATTTGTTCGATCAAAATCATTACGATCCAGAGCCTCTAGTTCTTGTTTAATATGTACTTGCATTATATCTTTCCTCACATCCTGCTCTACAATCTTTTACTTGATTACTTTGTAAACATCTCCACAACTTACCACCATCAAAAATAGCAACACAATTCATAGCCCCATGAATTTGACAATGTGGAGTTGGATTACAACTATTAGTAGTTTTAATTTCTACCAGATCAAAATTACTATTATTATCTTCAATAGGAAAGTAGTTCATTTTTCTCCATTGGGATCAAATCCTGTTAGTTGATAATAAAATTGCATTAATCGTTCAATTCTTAGGCGAATTGTATCATAATGCTCCTGTTCTTCTACACAGTCAATAGTATCTAGGTAATCTTGCACACATGAAATAGCAATGCCAATATCTTCAGCAAGAGTTGGTTTAGTCACTTCTTTTCCCCAATAGTATCATAAAGAAAATCGGCTAACCCCTTGGCTTCCTCTTTAGTCAACATCATTTTCATCCACTTCCAAGAGATAACATTATTAATAGTAAGATCAATAAGACTCCCATTATGCTCAATATAAAAGTCAAAAACATCAGCCTTATAACAATCTTTAGTAACAATTTTCATTAATTATTCTCCATCTTGAGGAACTATCTTATAATCATCAACCACACACTTCTGCAAAAGATTAACAGCAGTTTTCAATAAGGAATTGGTTGTTTTCAAATCATCAGCAAGAGTATGTTCTATTTTATTACCATTAAGAAGTGCCAACATAAAAAGTCTTTCTTCATAGTCAAGCAGGAACTCTTGAACATCTTTTCTGAGTTTATCGTTCATTATTCAATCTCCGCAATACTGAGATATAGGTCTGTGGTTATACTATCAAGATCTTTAATTTGATCTTCTGATAAAATATTATACATATTACTAGAAAATTCACTAATATCACCAATATGAGTTGGCGATCCAATATCATT